>ERZ1034365.14-NODE-14-length-91584-cov-4.413662_pt1 | contig 91584 bp, 77 predicted proteins | sample MGYA00520615_ERZ1034365 | MGnify/ENA primary metagenome ERZ1034365 (study PRJEB33736, sample SAMEA104284505) | Azolla filiculoides | biome: Urban; feature: Water surface; material: Ditch water | place: Netherlands | collected 2015-10-28 | depth 0-0.1 m ...
GTTGTTGAGCTACATCCATGGTTGTTTTTACAGAAAGACCCAATTTTCTTGAAGCCTCTTGTTGAAGAGTGGAAGTTGTAAATGGTGCTCCTGGAAGACGGGTAGATTCTTTCTTATCAGTTGAAACCAAAGAAAAAGTAGTATCTGTTGGAATGGTAAGAATATGATTTCATTTCTTATCTTTTGATGGAACAATCTTTTCAGATTCAATTCAAAGAGTCTGAAAAAATTCCTTAGCATCATCGAGGGTTTTAAGACGATGATTTTTCCCTTGAATTTTTGTAAATTCCACAGGGAAGTTCATATTTTTTGCTTGTAGATGGGCAAAAATTTTCCATGATTCTTCAGGAATAAAGGCCTGGATTTCCCGTTCTCTTTCAACTATAAGTTTCACAGCAATAGATTGTACTCTTCAGGCAGATAGTCCTGTTCGTACCTTTTTCCAAAGCACAGGGGAAACTTCATATCATACAATACGATCAAGCACACGACGAGACTGCTGAGCATTTACAAGATTCGTATCTATATTTCTTGGTTCAGCAATAGCCTTTTCTATAGCGGTTTTTGTAATTTCATGAAATACAATTCGAGAAGTTGTCTCAACTGGAAGTCAAAGGGCATGACACAAATGCCAACCAATCGCTTCTCATTCGCGGTCCTCATCCGTTGCAATCCAAACTTTTTCAGCGGTTTTTGCAAGCGCCTTCAATTCACTGACTCGTTTTTTCTTTTCTGGTGATATTTCATACATAGGAATAAATCCTCCAGGAATATCAATACCGATATTTTTTTCAGGAAGATCACGTATATGACCAAATGAAGCCTCAACTCTATAGTCTTTTCAAAGGAATTTTTCTATCGTCTTCCCTTTTGCAGGAGACTCGACGATAACTAGATTTTTCATATGGACAGAATCTTAATGGGAGAAAAGACATATTTTTACTTGAGTCACTATGGAGAGCAGGATAAAAAAGTCAAAAGATTTTACGAAACTTAACAACAAATTTACAAGAAAAATAAAAAACAAAAAAACTCTAACAAAATGTCTGAGGAAATAATAATAATGGGGAAATATATAACTGGGTTGGATTACCGTGTACAAATCGACCAAAAAATGACACAATAAACAATGAGGTAGCTTTAACAAAGTCTGACCAGAAATTACTATATAAAAATGACATCAAAAGTAAAAAGATTTTTTGTATTTTTTTACTTCTCTATATACTCAAATTATGTTCACTATTTATTGATTTTAGTTTTATGAAATTGGTAATTCCCAGCACACTATTCTTGTTTTCTATCACCTTAAGTGGATGTCAGAATGCAATCCCTCTCCCCCCAATGAATGAATCAGGAGCTACAATAATGACCGGGGAGATAAATCAAACAGGAAAAACACTCACTGGACAAAAACAAGATGCAACGAAATACGATCCTGAGATTCAGACAAAAGACATTGAGATTTCAAAAGGAAACGATGAAGATGATACCATTTGAACACTTGATGCTATTGAAAGGAGCGATGAATCTACAAGAAATGATTCAGAAACAACCGATAAAGACTCTATTGAACCATGAGTAATATCAGAGATGACTATCCAAAAATCAAAAGATTCTACCATCACACAATGAGTTGAAGCATGAAATTCTTGAGCTTCACAAGAACCAACAAAATAGAACTTATTATCAGAGAACAAAAAAACAAGCAATAAATTGCTTGTTTTTTTATACACATCTCTTAAAGAAGGGAAAGTATAATATTTTTATATTCCTCTGAATACCGAAGAAGCTGATGGGAATTGATAGTATGAACCTCATGAACTATCTTATTCCGAATTTTATGAAGAAACCATATTCGTTCAATATTTCCTTGAAGAAAAATTGGTTTTTTCTTCAACTTTTCTGCTAAGGTCCCACCATATCAATACTCTGCCAAAATAAGTGCAAGGATCTTATCATATCCAATAATACATTCAACTGAAGATTTTTCTTGAAGTCTCAATATTTCATTTCGGAAAAACTCTTTTTTTTCTTGAGATATTCATTTAACAAAAAATAAACGCCAAAAGAATGCTACCAAAATGATGCAAAAGAGAAGAAAACAAAGAAAAATGATAATTCATGAAGGCATATTATTCCGTGGGCTTATTGGCAACATATACAAAAGCTGGAGGAAAATTTCTCCATTCCCATCATATATTACATACTTCAAAATGACATGCTATTTTCTTCTTATCAGAAAGAAAATACTGAAACTGAACAAACTTCCCTCCAGGTCGAAGCATTTTTTTTGCTTCGGAGAGAATTTCATGAACCAATTCATTATCGAAACTTCCAAATGGAAGACATGAAAATATAATATCTACTGAACCTTCAGGAACATATAGTGATGCATTACGAACATCATCTGGAATAATATGAAGATTGGGGGCATGGAGTTTTTCGAGGTATGGAAGAAATGTATTTTCCAACTCAAAGGCATGTATTTGACACTCTTTATTACAAGCTTTGATGATCTCTTTTGTAACAGCTCATGTTCCTGATCAAAATTCAAGAATACAATTTGCTTCATGAATTCATGACATTCGAACCATTTTTCTACCAAGGTATCGAGAACTGGGAACAAAAGAGCCCACTTGTCTTGGGCTCTCTAGAAACAAAGAAAGAAATTTTGTTCGGGACATACAATAAAATTATTTGAGAATCTTAAGGAGATCTCTAAATTCTTCGAGTTCAACTGGATCAATCCCCTTCTTTTCAAGTACTTTCTCAAGTCCACATGTATCAAGTTCATATACTGCCTGGGTCATGGCGCTACGGATAGCAACGAGTTGTTGAACAATCTCTCGAAGTTGACTCTCATCCTGAATCATTTGAATAACTCAACGAATCTGTCCCTCTACCCGACGAAGACGATCAGTAACACGCTTTTTTTGCGCAACATCTTTGATTTTCATAATTAATATCATTAGGAATAGTACGGGCGATAGTATATAAAGAAGCTTTGAAAAATCAAAGAAATTCCATAAAAACTATCACCAAATTACTGGACTTTTTTGATGGATATGAAGATATTCATTCGTTCTACTAAATGGTTTACTTCCAAGAAAACCACGATGAGCAGAAAAGGGGCTTGGATGTGGTGAGGTTATAATACAATGCTTACTGGAATCTATTAAATCCTTCTTGGAAATAGCATAATTCCCCCAAAGAATGAAAACAAGATGCTCTTTTGATTCAGAAAGAAGATGTATAACGGAATCTGTAAATATTTCCCAACCTTTTCATTGATGCGAAGCTGGAATTCATTTTTCAACCGTTAACACGCTATTTAAGAGAAGAACTCATTGTTTTGCCCAATCAGAAAGATCCGTATGTATTCGTTTTATTCCTACATCAGAATCAAGTTCTTGAAAAATATTTCGTAAACTTGGTTGACGAGGTGATCCATCTGGCACTGAAAAGCATAATCCCATAGCTGCACCTGGAGTATGATACGGATCTTGTCATAAGATTATTACTTTAACAGAATCAAATGGAGCAAGATCAAATGCGGAAAAGATAAGTCCACCAGGAGGATAACATTTTCAGGAAGTATACGAAGACTTCACAAAAGAGGTAAGATTTTGCCAATAAGGTTTTTCAAATTCAGGAGCGAGAACAGAAAGCCATGATGGATGAATATGTACTGTCATAAGAAAAATATTTAAGAAAATCTTATATAAAAATAAAGCATATTCAACAAAAAAGCATCTGAATATTTTCAGATGCATTGTATAATCATGGAGGAGAGAGGGGGATTCGAACCCCCGGTACCTTTCGGTACACACCCTTTCCAAGGGTGTACAATCGGCCACTCTGACATCTCTCCAGATTTCCTTTACGGGATGACTATAGTGCCATTTTATACAAATAAAACAATGAATTGCAAATTAAATAGAAAAATTTTTATTTTTTTTATTTTTTTATATAATGCAGCCCGTTAATTAGGCATATTCATCGATAACTTCATTTTTATGATTGAAACTATTCATCAACATCTTTATACATTCTTTGGGCAAATGAAGGTGTCAATTACCTCCCTTCAGATAACAACAGAAAACGATGATACTATATATAATGTACGTATCGAGACACCTGATTCTGCGCTTATTATAGGTATACATGGACAAAATCTACAAGCATTCAATCACCTTCTTGGAAGAATGATTGAAATGATTACAGGTAAATTTGCAATTGTTCACCTAGAGGTAAACGACTATATGAAAGAAAAAGATGAACGATTTTTCCGATATCTTGAATGACGAATTGACTATGCAATGAAAAGTAAAAATGATGTTACTATACCAAATCTGAACTCATATGAACGAAAAAAAGCACATAACCATATAAGTTTAAAAAATATTGACGGACTCAAAACTTACAGTGATGGTGAAGGAAAAGAAAGAATGCTCCATCTCATATATAGCGGAACAGAAACTTACAGATCACAACCTCATACTTCTTCACCACAGTCATCATCAGCGCACACTTTAGATGATCTTTCTGAAGATGGAATTGGAATATAACTCGCTATCTCTAATTTTATGAAGCAATATACTTCTTATCTTATTGCTTGAATTCCCCTTTTAATTTTTTGAGGGTTATTTTCTCTTTTTTACTATATCAATACAGGAACTCTCTTCTTAGAGAATAGAAAGCTCGATGGTTTTGTGCGCTCTCATCCTGAACTCATTCCAACAAAAGAAGTTATTACAATATCTGATTGAGGTCATGATACCTTGATAGCAGATATGTATTGGCTACGAACGGTTCAATATATAGCAGATAATCTCTTTTCTGGATGAGAAGAGAAAAAAAAATATAACGAATACTTTATAAAACTTCTGAAGACTATTACAGAACTTCATCCACGATTTACAGAACCCTATATTATCGCACTTCTCTTTTCCCCTCAAGTTCTTCCAACTGATACGGAAGGAGAAAAAGTTGAGAAACAATCTATTGCACAAGCAAGTATGCAAATTGCAAAAGCTGGAGTACTCGCAACCTGCAATCAAGAAACAATAAAACATATTCTCCAAGAAACCGATATAAGTCAGATATGGAGGAATCCAGTGAATCATGATCCTTGTGTTGATGGATTTATACCATACTATCTAGGGTATAACTATTACTGGAATAATAACTATGATACGGTAAATGCTGTAAAGTATTATAAAATAGCTGCTGCTCATACTCGTGAAAATATTGGAACACAAATACCAATAGCAACACAGTACTATATACCCCTTATGGAAGGAAGATGATGAAAACAAAAGACAGCAGCTTTCGTTTTCTTTACTATGGCATTGGAAGGGGTTCAAGATAAAGAAAATATCTGTATTCAGGAAACAGAAAAGCTCCTATCTTTTATTCAACCAATTATTCAAAAAGATACGCTCTTTCCTGAAAATACGATTACAACACTGATAGATTCGATTCAACAAGTGAAAAAAACAGATGAGGAAATGCAGAAAAAGAAACGAGAAAATCCATTCTGACTTACGTGCAATGAACATTTTGCTCGTGGTACGAAACAGATATATCTTTCTTATCTTGAAGAAGCTGATATACGCTATATGAAGCAATACAAAAAACATGCAAGTGATGCTCGTGTATTAAAAGAATCCTGATATATTCCATTGCTTCCAGTGGATTATTACTCAGAAAAAGGCATTATATATAAATATGACACCAGAAAAAACATGTGGGATTATCGGAATGGAACATATTAAAATACATCAAAATAAAACCCCCATGAATGGGGGTTTTATTTTATAGAATTATTCTCGACAGATGAGTCCATATTTTGTAACAAGCTCTTGGGTTTTTTGGTAGTTAGCAATCACCTCTGCATCACAAGCAATTCATCGTTCCAACTTTGTTTGGATTTTCTCAATCTTCTCTACCTCTGTAAGGGAATCAATATATTTACCAATGATAAAGAAGGTGCGATATCGAATACGGAGTATATCGATTGTTGGTGGATTACTTTGAAGATATGTATTTGAAAGAGAAATAACTGTGAGATATCTCTTATCTGTATAAGCTTTTTGTATATCCTGAAAGGATATCTGAATACCACCAGTCGTAACGAGTGGGCTTTTTGTTCCGGTAGACGAAGTTGTTCATGTTGAAACAACTGGGACTACTGTTTCAGAAGTAAATGGAGTAAGTATTCCTGCAAATGGATTAGCAATCTGAGAACGAGGTGATCAAACAAATGGATTTGAACCTTGTTTTGTGATATAACGTTTTGACACTATATCATATTTGAACCAACCGAGAAATTTTGGAGTACTTGCATCATTCTTATACGAGAAAAGAAGTTTTCCATCATAGGCTCATGTATATGTTACACCTCATTCAAAATCAAGATCCACAAAAACTGCTGGATCCTTTCCAGAAATATCTACAAATTCAAAAGTAGTGATTGTTGTTGTCTCTGGAAGTGAAAAAGTCTTACGCATATTTGTAAGAGCACGATTCATTTTTTCGATAATATTGGCCTTATTTGGGTTTGAGGTTTTCAATTCAGTAAAAACTTTTTGTGCTGATCATAGTGCCAAAACTTGTCATACAACCGACCCAGAAGAAACAATAACTCATGTACCTGCTTTTATAATACTCCCAGATCAGATATATTGACTCAATAAACGATTCTCCTCTTCTAATACTTTAATGCGTGATTCATATTTTGCGATTATAGCAAGAAGTGATTCAACAGTCTGATTTTTAAGTGTTGCAGAATCTTCAGCAAAAACATTGGTAACAAATAAAAATGCAAGAAGAAACGAAAGTATATTTTTCATAATAAAAACAATGGATAATGGATTCTTATCGGAAAATATACTATTCCTGAGAAAGAAATCAACTTTTTCCTCACCAAGGAGAGTATTGTCATAAAATGTATTTATTTTACAATAAAAATATACCATCACTTTATATGATATTAAAGAGAAAAATAGAATATCATCTCATGAAATTCTTCAGGAAAAAATCACTGATTCAGAATTTGTATTTTAGTGGAAAAATAATACAATGCGCGCGCTCTTATGAAAGCAGGCACATACTCAACCTCGCACTGTCCTGAATATGATTCATAATAGTGTGAGGTTGAGAGGAAAGTCCGGACATCCCCCAAGAGGAGAAAAGCTAACAGCTTTGGCTCGTATGTATATATAAATATATGAGTACGGAAAGTATCACAGAGACAATACAGGGTAAGGAAACTTACCAAAAGGTGAAAAGTCCATTCATGTCATTCGTGGCTAGAAAGGATTCTATGGAAACATAGAACGATAAACCCTCTCCGATGCAAGAAGAATGGTACCTCCCTATTTAATAGCACTTGGGATAGAATAGGTGGTATACTTCGCTAGAGCATACAGGCGACTGTATGTCGAGAAAGATTTGTGTCGAAGTACAGAATCCGGCTTATTACTTTCATAAGAGCTTTTATGTTTTTCAATTTATGCTCCCAAATATTCTTCTTATTGGTATACAATGAAGCGGTAAATGAACTCAAGCAAGAAAGATTGTAGAAAGTCATTGATATGCCCTTTTTGAAGCCTGAACAGAGCTCAGAAATATAGCAAAAACGGATTCCCCTCTCTGAAAAGAAATCAAATGAATACTCGATGCTTTTCAATATGTACCAGCACGTTGTATTCGTGATGTTATTATTGATTTTATCAAGAACAATACTGGAAAACCCATACTCTTTGATAGTGCAATACGAAGTCATGAACAAAATGATGCCATAGAATCTATTCTTGGAAATTTTATCGTTGTTCATCTCAACCTTGAAAAGAATATAGCAATTGATCGTCTCATGCATCGAAGAGTCGATCCGATTACCAATGAAGCCTTCCCTCCAGATTTTCCTGGAAATATCAACCCAAATACCTGAAATACACTTATAACTCGAGCAGATGATACGCTAGAAGGAATACAAAAACGAATACAGTGGTCACTCAACGAGACGCTTCCTCTCATAGAAATATGGGAAAAATCTGGACATAAAATATATCATATTGATGCAGATAGAACAGTGGAAACTGTTTTCTCTGATATTTCTCATATTGTATCTTCTTACTTATAAAGACATATGCATATTCTACTTGTTGGTATCCAGTGAAGTGGTAAATGAACGCAAGCAAGGAAGCTCCTTGAGAAATTTTCTTGATATAGTTTCTTTGAAATGGGGCAAAAACTCAGAAATTTTTCCGAAATGGATGAGCCCTACTCAAAAACAGTAAAAGAATATCTCAATTCAGGAAAACTCGTACCACTCGATATTGTCGGTGAAATGCTCAAACACTACAAAAATAACCATACAGGCGGAAATATACTCTTTGACGGAATACCAAGAACCCTAGAACAACTGGATTCATTTGAGAAAGTTTTTCCAGATTATTTTATACTTTTTCTGGATCTTGAGAAAGAAGAAGCGATTCATCGCCTTTCGAATCGACGAATTGATCCATCTAATGGAGAAAGTTTCCCTGCAGACTTTGTAGGAGATTTTTCACCATTTACTGGGAATAAACTTATTCGACGAGAAGATGATCATGAAGATGCCGTAAAACAACGTATAGCCACCTTTTATCACAATACCCTTCCTCTTCTTGCAGAATGGGCAACAAGAGGAAAACGAGTATATCGTATCGATGCAAGCAAAGATATTAATACCGTATTTGAACATATAAAGGTAATACTATCCGCCTATTAATATGCACATCTATTTACATATTCCGTTTTGTCGACAGAAATGTACCTATTGTAAATTTGCTCTTACTCCTATTTTTACTGATATTCAAAAAAGAAGATATCTTTCATATCTCCAGAATGAAATCATCGAATGGATCAAGACATGAACAAACATATTTCCTCAAACCATCTACTTCTGATGAGGAACCCCAAGTATTCTTTCCCCGAAAGAATTATCGAGTATCCTAGAACTATTCCCCAAAGAATGAAGAGAAGAGATAACCCTTGAAGCCAATCCAGAAGATATAACAGAAGAATATATAGATACCCTACAAGGTATATGAATAAATCGTATAAGTCTTGGTATCCAAACACTCAATTCACAATCACTCAAAACGATTCATCGATCCTCTGTTGATACTATCTATCGAGCACTTGATATCCTCAAGAAGAAGAATTTTCCAAATATCAATATTGATCTCATACTCTGACTCCCCCATGTAGCATACTGAGAAACTCATCGGGCGCTCACTGAACTTCATAAGAGTTATCCGATTACCCATACGAGTATCTATCTCCTCGAAGATGAGACATACCCAACTGATTGGAAAGAGGCAACTATCAGTATCGATAAGATGCAGCAGGAATATGTGACAATTAATGAATACCTCGCAGAACTCTGATGGAATCACTATGAAGTATCAAATTGGAGTCGCCCATGATATGAATCCAAGCATAATCAGTCATATTGGAATCATTCTAACTATCGATGATTTTGACTTGCTGCATCAAGCTACATCAACTGAAAACGTTGGACTAATTCCCCATCTTTTAGCGGATACTACCGATGAGAACGTATCGATGAAGAGACCTTAACAGAAGAACAAAAAGACATAGAACATCTCATGTTCTCTCTTCGTACCAGTGGCACTCCCATTTCTAAGCTTACACAAGAACAAATAAGCATACTACAGTCCCATATCCAAGATGGATATATTGAGAAAAAAGAGGGGGTATTTTCGATAACTTCGTCTTGAATTTTTCTCATAGATCATATAATAAGTCAACTGATATAGTATTTTTGCCGCCTTAGCTCAGTTGGTAGAGCATCCCCATGGTAAGGGGAAGGTCATGGGTTCGTGTCCCATAGGTGGCTCCAGCAATAATCCAATTCCTCTTTTTGAACAAAAGAGGAATTTTTTGTATTCTTCTAAAAACAATTATAATTCTTTTATGATTCCAATATTACAACTTGATACATCACTTGTCATAAATTATACAAGTCCATCTCAGAAAATCCGAGTTATGACGGAAACATGGGCTGAAGAATTTGGATACTGTCCAAACTGTGGGAATTCTCTCAGAAAATCCCGAGATAATAATCCTGTTGGAGATTTTATCTGTGACAAGTGCCAAGAAGAATACGAACTCAAATCAAAAAATAATTCATTCGGGAAAAAGATTACTGATGGTGCATATGGTACGATGATTGAGCGACTCCAATCGGCAACTAATCCAAGCTTTTTCGGATTGAATTACGGGAAAAATCTTGAAATTATCAATTTCTTCGTGATACCAAAGTTTTACTTCACTCCTGAAATCATCGAAAAAAGGAAACCACTTGCTCCTACTGCAAAACGAGCAGGATGGATTGGATGTAATATACTCCTTGAACCAATCCCAGAGAGCGGAAAGGTATACTATATTCAAAATGGAAAATCACGAGAGAAATGATATATTCTGGAAGACTGGCAAAAAACGAACTTTCTCGCAGAAAAATCATCTCTCGAATCCAAGTGATGGCTCCTGGATATTATGCGATGTATTGATATGCTCGAGAAAAAGGAGTTCTCTCTTGCAGATATTTATAACTTCACTACAATTCTCAGAGAAAAACATCCCGATAATAACAATATTGAAGCAAAGATTCGTCAGCAGTTACAGATACTGAGGGATAAGAATTACATAAAGTTCATATGAAAATGAATTTATAACAAAATATAATATAGAAAATTGCATTTTCATAAAAAATCGTTAGATCATGATCGTTTATCATCTAACGATTTTTTTATGGAAACTGTGGTTTTAGACTTTTTGGATGGGAATGTGAAAATTATCGAACATACATACATATCTGCAGAGGAAATTGAGAAACTTCTTTTTACAGAAGATGGCTATAATTTATCGCATGGTAATACTCAATGGATGTCTGCAAAAGATATATGAGTAAATATCGATGGAGAGCTAAAATATATACCTATCTCTGAGCTTCTCGATACTCTGAAAATACGCGCTTGGCTCAATTTACAGAAAGTTGAATTCCAAGAAAGATTGACAGAGTATCAGGAAGCATATATTCCGTGAAATACTGAAAGTCTAAATATTCTCGAATATGGTGAGAATGAATTTTTCTGAGGAAAGAAGGAAGTTTATGAAGAAATATTAATGCTTTTTGAGAAATATTGAATCTAGTTATTTTCTATAATACGAAAAACATATCTTGATTTTTCTATAATTCCCTCTATACTTCCCTTGTTGACGTCCCCGAGAGGGGATTTTAAATTGGAGTATTTTTTGACTATTACGTCATTTTTTATATACTTCTAACGAATTTTATCATCTATAAATATTTTGTTCCATGGGCAACTTTATACAAGAAGCATCTAAAGAGCTTGATCACGTAGTATGGCCTACTCAGAAAGAAACTAAGAAGTACTTTCAAGTAGTAGTTTGAGTTATCGTAGGAACTGCTATATTCCTTACAACGGTTGGACTCCTTCTTCGTGAATGACTTCACATAGCTCGTACTCAGACAGCACCTGCTATTCAACAAACTTCTGATGACACTATTAATGTGGAAGAGCTTCGTCAACAACTTGAAGCTGAAAAAGCTGCAACTGCTAGTACAGGTACTACTCTTACAGTAACAACTGGTTCTACAAAATAATCATCGACCTCCTCTTATTTATCAGTTAATTTTTTTTCCATGTTTGAATTCGGTCAAAAAGAACAATGAGAATGGTACGTTATTCGTGTAATATCTGGAACCGAAGAAAATGTACAACAATCTCTCATGCAAAGAAGAGAAGCATTCGGACTTGAAAATCATATTCTTGAAGTATTTGTACCTACACACGATTCTATATCTATACGAGCAGGAGGAACAAAAGTAAAAAAGAAAAAGAATATCTTCCCATGATATATCTTGGTTCGTATGCTCGTTACCAACGAAAGCTGGTATATCGTACGAAATACACCAAATGTAACCGGTTTTCTCGGAGCAGGTACAGTTCCAGTTCCAGTTCGAGGAGAAGAACTTGAGCAACTCAGATGAGTTCTCACTCAAAAGAGTGAAGAATTTAAGACTGATATGCAAGTTGGTGATTACGTAACCGTAAGAAATGGACCTTTTGAAGGAAGTGAAGGAAAGATTATCGAAATCAATATCCATAAATGACTCTTAAAAGTTAATATCAACCTCCTTGGACGTGATACTCCAGTAGAGATTGATTTCTGAAGTGTTAAATCGAAAAAATAACCTTTTTTTCTTATGCAGTGAGCCCTCTCTACGCTTGCAATTGTTGCCGTAGCTCTTATCGGAACTATTCTCTGGTCATTATATGGACAGTGAAATGGTACAACTTTGCAGAACAGGAATAAAATAGATACCCTTACACAAGCTCAGCTTGATGAGGCACAAAGCAAAAGTCAGAACCTTCAAGCAGTTGATATCGAGATTATCAAGTCACTTCAGAAATTGGAAGACAAGATTAACCAGATGCAAACTACCATAAACAATGGAACTCCAACTGGAACAACCCAAAAGAATCCACAAAATACAGGAAGTGGCACAGCAAATGGTTCATGACAAGCGATTGTGGAAACTATTATACCTATCCCTGGTTCTCTCTTAGGAAAATTCCTTCCAGATACTCCATTTAAGGTAGTAAAGAATCTTGGACTCTTTGATCTTGATATCTTTCCATGGAAATATACAACTTGGGAGAATGATAAAACCAAGATTCGAATGTACACCATCGATGGTCGATATGATATCGTTTTGAAAAATATGAAAACGATCAAAAGCGATGTGTATACGGTCAATGATACTTCAAAAAACTTTCCTTTTCCACATTTCTTCATCAATCCACCAAAATGAGATGGAATCGTTCGTCTGATTCTTCAGATGGATAATCAGACAATAGGATTTGAGGTACCAAAAACAAGCTATCCACCAGTAAAAGCACTTCTTCTAAAAAAATAATTTAATTTTCTAAAAATTTTTATCTATATGTCAGCTAAAAAAATTCTCCTCACCACTGATGGACTTCGTGAACTTGAAAATGAGCTTCTCGAACTTCGTGAGACAAAACGTGTTGAAATCGCAGAAAAACTCAAAGAAGCTATCTCTTATGGTGACCTTTCAGAAAATGCTGAATACCAAGAAGCTCGTGATGAACAAGCACACGTTGAACTTCGTATTAGCGAACTCGAAGATCTTCTAAAACCTGGAAACTACGAAATTATTGATGAGGAAAAGAAAAAAAAGAAAAATGCTGTAATGATCGGAAGTGAGGTTACTATCGAACATGCTGATGATGAAACAACAGTAAGTGAAACATTTACTATCGTTGGTTCTCAGGAGGCAAGTATCCTTGATAAGAAAATCAGCAATGAATCCCCTATTGGAAGAGCTATTATTGGAAAAGCTATCAATGATACTGTAAAAGTAAAATCACCTTCTGGAGAAACTGTTTATACTATCGTATCCCTCAAATAATGTTCTCTCTCATACAAGAGACTTTCCGTGAACATGCAATCATAGTACCATTTCTAAGCTTATCAATTGCTATAAGTATGAAGGGACTATTGAGCTTGATTCGTGGGACTTTCACTCTCGAACGAATGCTTTGATCTGGATGAATGCCATCAGCACATTCTGCATTTGTTGTTAGCTTAGCAACGGTGATGTTTTTAAAACATGGATTCTTTAGTGATGAATTTTTGATAAGCTTTGTCTTTTCTATCATCATCATATATGATGCACTGAATGTTCGATATCAGGCTGGACTCCATGCTCAACTCCTCAATGAAATAATAGTAAAAGGAGAACTCAAATTGAATGAATCTATTGGTCATACTCCTATTGAAGCTCTGGCTGGAACTATTATTTGAGTGGGAATAAGCATACTCCTTTTAGGATTCTAATATTATACCATGCAAACCCCTACTATCTCGATTCATGATGAGTGAAAAATTATTAAACTCCTTGAAGAGAATGGATTTAAAAAATTTCGCTATGCGCAAATAGAAAATGCGATATATAAGAATCTCATAACTGATTTCTCAAGCATAGAAACCCTCCCAAAAGAAATACGGACACTTTTAACAGAGAATTGCTACTATACGAGTCTTTCTGTGCATTCTGCTATTACAAGTGACGATGGTCAAACAACAAAGTTTCTCCTAAAAACACATGATAACAAGCTCATAGAAGCAGTTATTATGCGTCATCTTTCCGGAAGAAATACACTCTGTGTAAGTTGTCAGGCTGGATGTCCTATGGGATGTTCTTTTTGTGCTACCTGAAAACTCTGACTGCTTCGAAACCTAGAATTTCACGAGATTATTGATGAAGTTATGATAGCAATTCATCATCTCGCAAAAGAAGATAAAAAGTTACGGAATATTGTATATATGGGTATGGGTGAACCATTTCTCAACTATGCAAACGTAAAAAAATCAATCGAAATTGCCTGTGCACAGAAGAAAGTTGATCTATCAAATCGTCGTATAACGATTTCAACCTGTGGGATTGCTCCAGTAATTGAACAATTCGGTGAAGATTTTCCACAAACTTCTCTTGCCGTATCTCTTCATGCTCCAAACGATGAAGTACGAAAGAGTATCATGCCGGTAGATCATACATATCCACTTGATGTACTGATGAAATCTATAAAGAATTATATAGCGAAAACCAATAAACGAGTATTTTACGAATACATAATGATAGCATGAGTCACTGATCGACTCGAGTATGCATGACAACTCGCCAAACTGCTTGAATGACAACTCGCCCATGTAAATTTCATTCCATATAATACATGAGAATGAGTGGATAGTAATGGGTATAAACCAACGAGTAAAATTATTATCAAAAAATTCCAAGAAGTCCTTGAGAAATCATGAATTCCTTCAACCATTCGACATACTATGGGAGATGATATCGATGCAGCCTGTGGACAACTTGCCCTCAAACATGAAGGAGAAAGCCTCGCTACCGAAAAAGGAAATACGATTGCAAAAAGTAAAAATGAATAATTTACAAATTTTTATTATTCCATATAATTTCGAATAGAGTATTTAGACACTATTATGAATGTATCTCCGAAAGAATATTACATAGAAGAAATCGAAGCTCAGAAGAATCGATGAGATTATTTACGTGCAAGAGAAATTGCACAAGATGCCCTCATTAAAAATGTGGATGATTATAGGATTTATGAAGAATTATCTGATATATACCTCTACGAGAATGATCTTCATAGTGCTGAAGAAATGATAGGAATAGCACAGGAACTTCACCCTGAATCAGCTACTGGTATGTATCTAAACGGATATATTGCGGTTGCAAAATGAGATTTTACACATGGGGTAGAATACCTTACAAAGGCAAATGTTCTCTTTCCAAATAATCCAGAAATTCTTCGGAATCTTTGATGGGCACACGTTATGTTAGGACAATCATTTAAAGGAATTACTATGCTACGACGAGCATTATCTCTAGCTCCAGATGATGAACTCATCAAAGAGGACCTATGAGTTGCGCTCATGTCAGATGGAAATACGAAAGAGGGTGAAAAGTATCTTGAAGAAGCAGGAAGACAAGATAGAATCATGGAAATACGCCTTTTACAATGATTATAATAGAATCATGGAAACTCAAGAATATCTCGATATTGTCGATGAAAATGACAGAGTCATTACTAAAATGACCATAGAAGATGCTTATAAACAGTCTATAGGGAATATTCGATGAGTCTGTTTAATGATCAGAAATGATGAAGGAAAACTATGGATACCACGAAGACTCCTTACTAAAAGTAAATTCCCATGAGCCCTTGATTATAGTGTATGAGGTCATGTATCAAGTTGAGAAACATACGTAGATGGACTGATTCGTGAGGCTCAAGAAGAAATATGTATGATACTTGATAGAACTGAACTCAACTATATTGGAAAAATTGTACAAGATGATGACATCTACCATATACGGTTTTTTGCTGAAATATATGAATATATAACAAATACCCCACCAGGTATCAATAAAAATGAGCACTCAACAAGTTATTGGTTTACTCCAGATGAACTCTATGCAAAACTACTCAATCCAGATGAGCCACCCTATAAAACAGGGTTAAAAGAAGTTCTCGAAAAATTTTATCTTATCCATTAAAAAAATAATCCTATGAGCATGTTTATTATTCCAGTTTGAGATATTCTCACAAGTTATGCAGGTGACTCAAAAGAGTTTGGTTTTGATGGAGAAATATACCCAGGATATTATGATGATATCAATTTTCTTGAACCCCTTCGCTTCCATCTTAAGATAATTGGATTGGATGATGGAGTTGAAGCGGTATTTACGAAATTCTATACCACTATTGAATTTGAATGAAAGAAACACCCAATTTCTATTGAAAATTTCGAAAGATCATTTAAAAAACAATTTGACCCTATAACAGATCCTGATGATATATATCCAATCAATACAAGTAATATGTCGATTGATCTTTGACCTATTATTCGTGAAGAAATTATTATGGCTACATTCTAAAGAAGCCCCTTTATCCAACGTAATAGTACTATAATACGATATATGAATGGCCGAGAAATAATTAAATATTTCTGGGGCCATTTTTTTAACTCTCATCAAAACTTATTCTTAAAATCAGTTACTCCCCACAATGAATCACGTGGATTTTCTGGATCAGCCACTCCAAGAAAATCATACTGAGTACATCCCCTCTCTTTTGCATCCTGTATAGCCTTCCACTGAAGAAGATATGTTGGCATATGTTTGCGAAGTTCCCTGTCAGAGGTAGATGCTCAATAGTAATACAACGCCGTATTTCCATAGTAGACAAAAATGCCTGCCGCAATGATCTCATTATGATAAGAAGCAAAGTAGAGTCATCCCATATCATGAGAAACAAGCATATTCAACATGTCAGAATAATAACGCTTAGAGTTTTGTGAAAAACCATCTCGAGCAGTAGTTTCTTGAAGTAAATCAAAAAATATATCTCTATTTTCTGGATTATTTATTACCTGTTCAACTTGAACTCATCTTTTTTCCGCAAGACGAATATTATAACGTCCTTTTTCATGCATTTGTCAGAGAATATCTTCTTCAGTTCAAATTAAAGAAACCAAGCGAGTAAATGGGGTAAGAAACTTTTTGTAAGCACCAAAAGACATTTTTATAAAAGGCATATCATCTTGAATGGGCTCAAGTTGTAAAAATACGACTCATATTTTCTCAACTTCTTGGGTAATAAAATCTATAAATCAATTAGGATTGCCCTCTTTAGAAGAAAAAGTATTCCAATAGGGTCATCCAATAATAAAAGCACCATAAAAACCAAATCAAATAGATCGAATTTCTACACATGCATATCAAAGAATCTCATCTCTATTGTCATTTTGTGCTACATAGTAATCTCATCGAGATATATATCATGTTTTAAGAAGCATATCAGTCCACTCAGGAGTTTGCCAAAGGGATGAATAGAATTCTCACTTTTGGATGGTGTGTATGCCTTGTTTGATATTCTCAGGAATATCTTGTATACTATATTGAATATATTTCATATGAAATGAGTCTAATCAGAAAGTTATTTTTTCAAAAAAATTTGCTTGAGGAAAAAAATCGTGCTATAATGAAATCGTAATTTAATGTTTTCATATGCAAACCCATATTAATGTAAAGAAGAAAGTGGCTGGAGATATCCTGATATTTGAGTTCCATGGAGAGCTAGATGAGACAAATGTTGATAATACTTTCAGTATTATCAAACAAGAAATAAGTACATCATGAACAAAAAAGCTCATATTTAATCTTATTGGTCTTACCTACTTAAATAGTAAATCAATCGGATATATAGCTGATATATACCAAAATATGGAAGATGGGGGTGGGAAGTTCTTCCTCTGCTATCTATCAAGCAATGTACGTGATACGCTTGATCTCGTGGGAATAACAAGCATCATTAGCGTACTGGATAGTGAAGATCTTGCTATTAATCAACTCTTATAAAAATAATGCTCTGAAATAAAAAAACCTTCAAAAATATTGAAGGTTTTTTTATTAGAAAATACTTGATTGAAGTGTATTTGTTGGAGATGCAAAATTATTTTGATATGCGAAGATTCTCTGGATATCATTCTTCAAGTCATATCAGTACAAATGAGAAGAGGAATCAAGAAGTTTCTGGAAAAAAACTAAGTAATCATACTGAGAGGTATCACATATATAGATAATATCTGCAATAAGAAGATATACTCTATCAAGAGTAAATCGGTCTTTTCAAGAAGTTGAAAGATAAATAACCGATTCACTTCATACATGATGCCAGAATTGTTCGAAAAGAAAATCTGTATTCAAGAGAACTTCCTGGTGTTTCTTATGGAAAGTTTGAAGTGATGTTTTATATTGATCTGGTAAGAGTGAATTAAAGGCAAAATTACGAACAAACTCAATAATTCACTCAGTCCAAAATGGTTCACTCGAAAAATGGGCTGATGAAATATGAAATGAAGAGAAATCAAGTTCAGTATAAATCTGTGCGAGTCTTTTTGATAAAAACGCAACTTCTTTATTTTCTATTAGTATGAGTTGGGTTTTTCCTGTAATTTCATCAATATGATTATAAACAGACTCAAGACTTCCATATTCAGTAAGAAGTGATTGGGCTTTTTTAGGACCAAATCATGGAATCCCAGGGATATTATCAGAAGTATCTCAACAAATTGCCAAATAATCTACAATCTGAGAAGGGAGTACTCAAAATCTTTCCTGGACATCATCATGTCGAAAGGTCTTCTTTTTCATTGCATCATATATTCTCACATGCTGTGAAACAAACTGACACAAATCCTTATCAGAAGAAAGAATCACAAAATCGTATTCATCACGATGTTCAGATGCAATATGACCTGTAACGATTGATCCTATAATATCATCCGCCTCATATCATTCAATCATAAGAAGTGGTATGTTGGCAATTCGAAAGAATTCCATAATGTGTTCAATTTGAGACCTGAGATCATCAGGCATACGATCACGCGTAGCTTTATAGAGTGGGTATTCATTGGTTCGAAAGCTTTTCCCAGGACCATCAACAGCAACTACCAAGGCATCAATAAATCCATCTTGGTGCAGATTGAGTATAGTTTTTACAACACCAAAAAGAGCATTGACTGGTTTTCCATCTGGACTATGCATCTCAGGAACCGCATAAAACATGCGATAAATAAGATTATATACATCAATAATAAAAAAGTTCTTTCGATGAGACATGAATAAAAATATTAGATATGATTCAAAACATGATTACAAATACTGGCAAATATTTCCTCTCTGGTACCAGTTGCATCTATGGAAATAAATCGATTTTTCAGAAAATCAAGATTTCAAGATTTTCTATAACCCACAACAATTTTTTCAAAAAAATCTTTCCCCATTTTTTCCCATTTGTCTCATACTGCATCGAATGTACGAGCTAATGCAATATCAACAGGGATATCCATATACAAAACAATATCAGGCAAAACTCATTGGATAGCGCTTTTATTTACATCAAGTACCGTATCAAATCCAAGTCCTTGGGCTTCTCATTGATATGCAAGAGACGAAAGGAATGAGCGATCTGAAACTACAATTTTACCTGCGCTGAGGGCTGGTGCAACAACAGTATGAAGAGTTTGAGCCCGAGCTGAAGCGTACAAATATGCATTGGTGAGCGGATGCATAGATTCATTTTCCCATTCTTTTCCTTGGCAAAGATATCGAATATCTTCTGATATTGGAGTTGAACCAGGTTCACGAACATGTATAACTTCTTTATTTGGAAATTCTTTTTTTAAAAATTCTACCAAATTCTTTGATTGTGTGGATTTACCAGAACCAACAATTCATTCAAAAACTATATACATACTAAAATATTAAACAGCTATTGGAGCTTTGATGGCTGGATACGGATCGTATCCTTCTAAAATAAAATCCTCATAATGAAAAGAAAATAAGTCTTTTACCTCTGTATTTATTTTCATAGTTGGAAAAGGTCTTGGTTCACGAGAGAGTTGTTCTTTCACTTGATCAAAATGATTGGAATAAATATGAGTATCACCAAGTACATGTATAAATTCACCGGGTTCAAGTCAAACTACCTGAGCAACCATCATAGTAAGAAGTGCATATGAGGCAATATTAAACGGAACACCTAAAAATGTATCAGCTGAGCGTTGATACATCTGACAAGAGAGCTTTCCATTGGCAACATAAAATTGAAACATCATGTGACAAGGTGGAAGGAGCATACTATCAGCTTGTACTGGATTATAAGTAACCACCAACATGCGTCGTGAATTCGGATTCTTTTTGAGAGTTTCCACAACATTCTTTACCTGATCAATTCATTGGCTATTAAAATTTCTCCACTGAAATCAATATACCGGACCAAGGTCTCACCAATTAATTGCAAAATCATTATCTTCACCAATTTTGGTGATAAATTCTTCTTGCGTCAATTCACCACCTTGTTCTTTATATTTTTTATATGGCCATTCATCCCAAATATGAACCCCATTATCTACAAGATATTTTATATTCGTATCACCTCGGAGAAACCAAAGAAGTTCATGAATAATTCCTTTTAGGAATACCTTCTTTGTTGTTAACAATGGAAATCCCTGACTGAGATCAAATCGCATCTGACATCCAAAAATACTTCTTGTACCAGTACCTGTTCGGTCTCATTTATCAATTCATTCATCCATTATTTTCTTGAGCATATCAAGATACTGATATTCTGGGTGACGCATAATAAAAAAGTAAATAAATAGAAACTAGAGTAGTCCTGTTGTTCCAAAACCACCTCGATTTTTCTCACCCATCATATCAACTAAAATAAATTCTGGTTTTTCAATCTTTACAAACATTCCCTGCCCTATTCGTTCCCCTTTCTTAATGATTACTTCTTCTTTTTTCATATTAATATATGCAAACTTCACAGAATCAGTATCACCACAGTAATCCTGATCAATAATTCCAATACTATTCACTTGCATCAATCCATAGTTTTTGAATGTTCCAGAACGTGGAGCAATAACAAGACAATATCATTCTGGCGTAGCCATAACAGTGCCTGTATCAACCAATTTCCATTCACCAGGGGCAAATACAACATCTTCGAGTGACTCAAAATCAAAGGCGCAAGCACCTGATGTTTTATATTCAAGAGGTTTTCAAGAAGCGTTTTTCATTCGAACTTGCATAGAAAAAAAGACAAAAAATAATCGAAAGGATTATATGAATTCCTTCCGATTTGTCATTACATTTTTTTATTGTTTTTCAACATATCCAATAAGATTATCTGATCATTCTCCATAACGACCAGTTTTTCTATAATCTTGTTCTGGAGGAGACGTCATTTCAGAAAACAACAGCTGCGCAATATCCATTCCAGGGCGAAGTATAATTGGAACACTATTCATATTTGCAAGTTCAAATGTAATATTGAGATAATGTCCTGGATTTATAAGACCTGCAGTATTATGAACAATAAGACCGATACGAGCCAATGAACTCTTACCAGAGAGTTGAATAAGATACTTTTCTGATCCAAATTTTTCAATAGAAGTTCCAAGAACGGTTACTCAAGGCCGAAGGATAAAACCCTGCTCGGCTGTTGCTATTATTTCTTCATATTCTGGAAGAATTTTATTTACTGGATCAATATTTGGTATTGCATATGGATTCACAACAAGGAATTTTTCTCCAAGTCGAATATCATAACTCGCTGGTTGTAATCGTTTCGTATCAAAATCAGAAATGGAAATATCTCCAATATCTATAGCATGACGAATATCCCTATCAGAAAGGTACATATATAAAAAGTTATGTATACATGATTATAATATCTTTGCAAAAGAATACAAATCTACTTTACTAATAGACTTTTTCGATGGTAACTCCAGTATAATAATATGTAATAATCTTCTTATAATCCCATCCATTATTCGCCCAGTGAGTAGATCAAATTCACGAAATACCTACCCCATGTCATTTTCTTGTAAGTCAAATTCAACCCGGATCATCCACTCACTGAAGATAAGAAATATCCTCACATGTTTTTCCACCATTCGATTCACAATATTCCTTGTATGATCTCGTACGTCCATCAGATTGACTAAAATACCAAGCTTTTATAACGGTATTATTATATTTTATAACTTGCCCATTAGTAGATGATATCATATTCATTACCTGTGGACTCCGAAGCTCATAACTATAACCAAGATATTTTTGAAAAACATCCGGATCATCAGAGGCATCATATGGCTTATTTGGAAATTTTCGATTATTACTATTCGAATAATAATAGGCATACGATCGAGCGGCAGTAAGTATTGTTTTAATTTTTTCTGGATTATCGGTATTAGATACTTCAGCAAGACCACGGAGATACAGTTCAAGAGGAAGTTCATTTACTACAAGAATTTTTTCATTCTCAATACGAAGTACAATATTTCCACGAAAAATATTATCATTATACATTCTTCTTGTATCCCAAGCAGGAATACGATCCCAACTTGCAATACGAACAAGTCCATCAGAAAGAGAAGATCGTATTTGTATTTCTTTCGACTCTAAAACAGTTTTTCCATCGGTCCAACGAAGTAGATCACCCACTCGGGTAATCTCTATATTTTTTGATGATTGAGTAAGAATACGTTTATTTCATATAACGCTGGTGATCTTCTTCATATTTCCAGAATTCAAACGAATAGTATCAGCTATTGGATATGAGAGTTTTACACGCAATTTTGGTCCAAGTTTTAAATTCTTCGGAACCGATACATTTGCTACAATTGTATTTCCTCATGCTATCTGAGTAAAAGGAGAAGACTTCAAAACATATTCTACCATATCTTCCGAGGCCTTTGGTTCAATAGGTCATAGAATAGGATTATCCCGTGGGGTAATTCCAGCATGAGTAAATCAAAGAGTAGTTCGGAAATCCTCGAGTCGACTATAAAGATTAGCTCATGGGCATGAAGTAGAACCAACATCACGATGTCAGCTGAGGGCAGAAATATTCACATCATCAAATACACAAGCACTGCTTTTACAAGGCTTATGTCCTGTAACTATCTTATAAACATCTATTCCATATTTTTCCACAAAGAAATTCAAAGTTTTTAATAATCATGACTCCTGATCGCGATTAAGATTTTGCCATTCAAAATTTCCAATCACAGAAATTCCAACACTCCCCATATTATTCCAAGCTGCGTGAGCTCATACTACATAATCACCACCTGCCCTTCATTCATACACCTTTCATCTTTGTCCTATGATATAATTATAACCTATGTCTCCCCAACCCTTTGATACGGCATGATACTTATATATAGCACGAATAAGCGCCTCATCATCAAGATCAGATTGAAGATTTTCCGCAGTATGATGAACAATAATTTTATCTATACGCTTTACTTTTTGAATAGGCCAAAGTAATTTATTTCCATTTTCCTGACGAATGAGTGAAACAGCCTTATTAGTAAAAGGAAAATTGGTTTCCAAATAATCTAAAGCATCATTTTCTTGTTTTATCTCATCCATTTCGGCCTGTGTTTTTTGAACACGCTTCACAGGCGTTGTTATATTGGAAACTTTTCATGCATAGCGTAATGATTCATTGGCTCACCAATCAGCACGAGAAACAATAGAAATTCCATCAGCTGCGTACACTGAAGTGTCGAAACGAGAAGATTCATGTGAAAATACAAATTTTCTAGTATATACCTCATCATTATCGGTTATAATATGAATAGACTGGATAGGTATAGGAAATTTAGAACGGATGGTATAGGAAATATGTGAGCGTGGTTGTGTAAGAAATGGAAAAGTATAAGTAGCTTTTTCATATCATTTCATATCTTGATCCTCTATATCGATTCATTGCTCTATCTTTTTTCCATCTATATTCCATTCAATCTTAAAATCATCCTCTTTTGAAAATACAACATCTCTATCAATGGCAAAATAAAACGTAGTTCGCGGAGTTGAAAATTGGACTGTTCAGGTTAATATATAGAGTTCTTTTTCTAAAAGAGAAATTGAAGCCAAACGTGAAATATCAGATATCCAAGCACCAGAAGCAATATTGGATTGTTCAGGTTGAGAATTATATATTTTCTCAATATGAGGATATTGAATGAAGGTTTTTCCAAACAAAAGCACTCACACTATGAGGGAAATAAGAAAAAAAGTGAATTTCTTTTGTCTAATCATATGAAATTATGTATAATACAGAAAATAGCTTTCATACATCGGAAGTATAATTTCTGTTATCTCAAAAAATTATACTTCACTTCTCTTTTATCCTATGGCTTTCAACTCTGAAATCAAGACATTCATAAAAAACACACTCTTTCTTACGTTTTTCTTCACATTTGCCATTTATCTTGGAAGAACGTATATTTTAGAGATGATACCAACCCCTGGGAATGCTGGAAATGAATACTCTTTTCAAGAAAAAGAATCAATCTATCTCGGAACGACCGCAGTAGCAATATCAATGAATATAGGTATGCGAGAAAAATGACGGGAAAATGCCCCAGTAAACTTATATGAGGATAGTATAACAATATCAGAAGCACTCTCTGATAGTAAAAAAGGAAATAGGAGTCTTCTTGCAAATAATATAGCATTTGTTCGAGAATATGCGAATGTACTAAGAACAGATATTGTAGGACTTCTTGATCAATCAAATGATAGAGCTGTTACGATTGATGAAGAAATCGAACTTCTCAAATCTTACTTTGATGATGGTGCCTCTCGACTTGAAATGCTAAATATTCAAATACAAGAATTAAAATCTACACTCAGTGAAGCAAAACAACTTACAGTAAAAAATAAATGAGATATTATTACGGCATATAAAGCACTCGATTATGATACTATAGAGAATACCATAGATACCTATGTTACCGAACAGCAAAAATGACTCTATAGTTCAACTTATCTTTCATTTTTAACAAGTTTTCAGAAGTCTATTCTGGCGCTTCAAACAAAAAATGCCAAAATTCTTGATACAATCACTAATAATCGTGAAGCGCTTATTAAAAGAACCATTGTAGTCCTTCCTGATAGCTGAACAGAAGTACTGAAAGAACTACAACTCATCCAAACAGAAGAAGAGTATAAGAGTAAAAAATAATATATAAAAATCCCAGAACTCTTAATTTCTGGGATTTTTTATACTATAGACAAAAACATGAAATATAATATATTACTTATTCATCCTGTTTTCGTATAAAAAGAAGTGAATATTTGCATTTTGATACAAAATATGGTGTAATATCTTCAATATGTCATTATTTTGAAATTGTATGAACCGATCTATCCGATATCTCTTGTTTGCAAATATTTTCTTCGTAGTATGGATGTACTTTGGAGAACATTTTTCTTATGCTGGTGGAGAAACAAGTGCAGTAGCAACATGACTTGCTGATGTCTTTAGTATATTTACAAGCATTCTCAACATACTTGTTACTCCTCTTATTAGTCTTGCTTGATGGCTTCTTTCTCCCGACTGGACCTATGGAGATATAGGATGACTCCGCCCGATGTTGTATAAGTTTTGGGTGACAGCCGCAAATTTTACATATTTTCTCTATGCTATTATTCTCATAGGGGCAGCCTTGGCAAATATTTTTTCATTCTGAAAAGATAACCCCTACCTTATCAAGAAGATGTTACCCAAGATTGCACTTGGAATACTTATAACTCCTTTTACTTGGTTCATCGTCAGTGCAGTACTCAGTTTTGTGAATATCATGACGGTTTCTGTTATCAATATCCCATTTGATACAATAGCTGGATGAGCAAATATAACAAGTAACGATTTTTTAAAAAAAATTCCACTTAATAAAGAATATTTGATAGATCTAACTGGATGACCAGGTGATGGAAATACACCTACTGAGTGAGCAGATAAAAAACCTGCAGCTGGGAAATTACCAATAATAACCCCACAATGAGCAGAAACTAATGTAGCCGATCTTATAAAAGAATCCCCATTCTGATTGGTATCAGCCTATGCATATGGCATATTTAAAATTCAAGATTATAAAAATATTGGTACTAGCAATATAAAAAGTATTACTGATATTTTTAGTCTAGGACTCAAAGGACTTTTTGCACTGATATTTTATATTATGTTTGCAATTGTGCTTATTGCTCTTTGTGTGGTTCTTTTTGTTCGAGCAATCCGTATGTGGTTCTTTATAGCACTTTCTCCTATTCTCGTCTTTCTTGAGGTCATCGGTCAAAGTAAGAGTGGCGATAGCAAACATTTTACAGTAACTGATTTTCTTACTGCTGCATTTATTCCTGTATGGGTATGAGCTATACTATCAGTCGGACTGGTACTTACATCCATGGTTATGGCTGGGGTAACTCCAACAACAAAACCTACCGAATGTAGCAGTTCAGAATATGTATTAAGTGCGTATTGAAAAGGGTGTTTAGGATATAATAAAAATAATACCGATGGAAAAGAAGAAAGTATATTTAGTTTTTGATGAGTAAAATTAAAAATCATATGAAACTATAATGGAGTGAAAAAAGATGGAGTTCCCACACAACAAAGTGGTTCTGTTATTCAAGATATAATATGAGGACTTATTGCACTCTTTGTTCTTTGGGCATGAGTTATGGCAGCATTAAAATCAAGTAATATTACTAAATGAATTGTTGAACCTTTTGAAAAATTTGGCTCACAAGTGGCTGGATCATGGAAATATGCCCCACTTCCCGTTCCTGGATGAAGTGTACATGGAGCTAAAACTGCTATGGATCGAATAGGAGCAGCCCCAGCAAGGGCGGCAGATCAACGATTCGAAAGTTCAGCTGCAAAAGCATTTGCTGATAAATTAGGCTGAGGAAGTAATGTTGAACAGGCGAAGATATGACAGGGCCTTAAGGAGAATGCATTGCAAGTTACCGCGTCACATACAATGGATTCTGATGCAATTATAAATTCACAAAAATATGGTAATCAATTGAATGCATCATGATTCCGATCAAATGCTGATGCAATAAAGAAACTTGCTGAGGCAGTTTCAATAAATCCTGAGTGGCAAAAAAATATGCAAAAAGACGAAAAATATAGGGATCCAAAGGTACTTATGGAGATGACGGAAAAAGTCAGATCCGGAACTGCTTCTGAAGAAGATAAGAAATACTATATAGCAACAGCCTCTACAGTAAGAAATGGTGCTGACTATGATAAACACAAAAGAGATAAACTCATAACTCAATACAATAGTGAATTGGCGGCAACCTCATCAACAACCACTCCTCCTGCTGCTGGATGAGTAACAGGAAATTCATGAGGTTGAATAAATTGATTAAAGGCTGTAAAAATTGGTGACGGTACAAAAGAAATAAACATTACCATAAATAATAAACCAGCAACAGTGGACTTATCTAGAATAGATTCTTTTAATGCTCCTGAAGCATGGACAAATGCTGATTGAAAAACAACAATATCAAAAATGGATTTAGCATCATTTAATATATATATGACAGATATGGGAGTAAGTGTGGATAATGCAAATAAAATAGCTAAAAAATTATGAATTAGCTCAAAGAAATAATAAATTATAGTAGATAATAAATACCTCTTCCATACTTAAAAATTGGAGAGGTATTTTTATTTCCGATTTACATGAATTTTCATATAATCAGAAGCAATAATTCTATCTTCTTATATGACATATCCTACTTCATGGAACCTTTCTCGGTATCTTTATTCAGGTCTTGATGATCCAAAATTTTTAACAGATATCGAACGCATAATTCCTGATACACTCCTATTTCGTGACAAATATCAACATACCCTCGAGGGTTTTACAGAAGCATCACAAATTCTCGAGTTTTATAATGACTATGAAAAATTTTCATATACTCTTGGGACACCTGGATATTATCTCTTTTATCTCTCATCACTTGATACTCAAAACACCGAAGTGCTCAAGAAAATGGGTGAACTTCAGTTTATCCATACCAACGCATCCAATGAACTCCTTTTTATAGCACAAGCATGGAAAACTATCGGAGTAAAGAAAATTTTAGAATGGGCAGAAAATCCAATTCTCATAGGATATAGAAATGATCTTATGTCTACCGCTGAGAATATACGCTATATATTGGGAGAAAAAGAAGAATATACGCTCAATATGAAAGCACGACCTCTTTCCCTTGCAAATGATCTTCATGATGAATTAACTGGGTCATTTGAATTTTTCATGAGCATAGATGGAGAAGAAAAAAAATTGACGGAAGAAGAGGTACGATCATATCGACAACATACGAATAGGAGTATACGAGAAGAAGCTTATAAAAGCCTAAGAAAAGTATATAATACAAAACAAAATCAAATTACACTGGGAAATATTTATACTTCTATAGTAAAGGACTCCTCAAGTGATATGAGACTTCGCGGATATGAAACAGTAATGTCAGCACGCAATATATCTGAAGAAATGGATGATACAACCATCACTATGTTGCTCAATGAGGTGGAAAATTCATATCCTATCTATTCACGATTTCTTCGTGCAAAGGCAAAAATGTTAAAAATTTCCGACTTTAGTGTGTGGGATGTGGGGGCACCAATAGCTTCAAATGATAGAGACTTTAGTTTTGATGAAGCGTTTAATCTTCATCTTTCTGTTATGAAAGATTTTGATTCTGATTTTTACGAATATTCTCTTAAAATGATAGAAGAGGAGCGTATCGATGTATTTCCAAAAGCTGGAAAAAGATGAGGAGCATATGCAAGTTATCGAAAATGAGATGAAAGTTTTGTTCTTCTCAACTTTACAGGGAAACTCAGAGATGTTGCTACTATATCTCATGAGCTCGGTCATGCAATCCATGGACATCTCTCACAGATACAAGAATGAGCCGTATATGATAGTCCCCTATCTCTTGCAGAGACTGCATCTATATTCTCAGAGATGCTTTTGTGAGAAAAGCTAAAAACAATGATTTCAAAAGAAGAATATGCAGAATACCTGAATGAACGTTTATGAGATATCTTTGCCACCATATACCGACAAGTCCAATATGTAGCCTTTGAGAAAAAAGTTCATGAAACCATTCATGATGGACAAGAACTCACTTATAAAGAATTAAATCTTTTATGGAGAGCCGAACAAAGCAAGCTCTATGGAAATGAAATACAGTATGATATAGATGGAGGTGAGGAATCTGGATGGTCTATGATACCTCATATATTTCATACACCATTTTATTGTTATGCATACGCATTTGGAAATATCCTTACTTTCGCACTGTACAATAAAGTACAAAATGGTGAACTCTCTATAGAAGACTATAAAGATATACTGCGCTCTGGTGGTTCAAAAAGGCCTCGTGAACTTCTTATGAAATATAATATAGATATTACCTCTCCTGATTTCTATAGAGCCTGACTTCATGAGGTAGAAAAACTCGTTATTGAATTTGAAAATCTTTTATAAAACATAACTTTCGCTTCATATGTTAGATATATCTATTATTGGCAGATCATATGATCTCCGTGGTATTTACCCTACTGAGATTGATGAAGAATTTTATTATTTATTTGGACGATCATTTGGTACATGGGTACGTGGAAAGAGTATAGCTCTTTGATATGATGCAAGGAATTCTTCGCCCAGTCTTCAACATGCATTTGGACAGTGAATTATGGATTCTGGGAAAAAACTCATATCACTTTGACTCTGCTCAAGTGATATGACATCATTTAGTACTGGATATTATAATGATATTGATGCCGCAGTAATGATTACAGCAAGTCATAACCCAAAAGACTACAATGGGATGAAAGCGAGCTTAAAATGATGAATACCAGTAAATTTGAAGGAAATTTGACCAATACTTATTGATTGGATACATCAATATAACACATCACCCATTCCACCAATTCAATGAGAATATGAAGAAAGACAGATTCTTGATGATTGGGTGAATCATATACTATCATTTTCTCATACAAAAAATTTTGGAAAAATATCCTTAATTGCAGATGCATGAAATGGGACCGCATGAGTTTTTATGGATGCACTTACCAAAAAGGCTGGATGGAATCTTACTCCTCTTTTTTTCGATCCTGATGGAAACTTTCCAAATCATCATCCTAATCCTGTTCTTGAAGAAAATAGAAAAGACTGTCGTAAGAAGATTCAAGAAACAAAATCAGATATATGACTTATATTTGATGGTGATGCAGATAGAGTGGTTATATTAGATGAAAATGGTGATAATATATCACCCTCAATTATATGTGCAATAATTGCCCATAAAATATTGGTGGAAAATCCATGAGCTGGAATATGTGGTAATGCTGTAACCTCAAAAATTGTTCAAGACATAACTCTTGAAAATGGAGGAAAATATACAAGACAAAAAGTATGACATGTATATATTAAAGAAGAAATGAGCAAGGATTCTTCTATTCTCTTCGCATGAGAGTGATCAGCACATTATTTCTTTCAAAAAAACTGGAATGCTGATTCAGGAATTATTGCTGCTATTATATTTCTTGATATTTTGAGTCAATCTTGAAAGAAAACAAGTGAACTCATAGAAGTCTATACTCGATATAAAACACTTGAGGAAACAAATTTCAAAGTAGCAAATCCAAAATGACTCATAGAAAAACTTGCAGAAAATTTTTCTGAACTAAAACAAGATAGACTTGACGGATTAACTGTATATTACCCATACGGATGGTGGAATGTTCGTCCAAGCTCAAATGAACCACTATTGAGATTAAACCTAGAAACAGAAACAAAAGAACAATTCGATATACTTTATGAGAAGTTGGTAAATTTCATAGAATCTAATTCATTATAAAATCATATGAATCGCGTATCAAGAGAAGAACTTGAAAAGGAAAATAAAAAATTAAAGGAGCAACTATGAGAGGCTATTTTATGGATGAAACGACAAATACAGGAATCTACGCTTCGCATCGGAAAAGAAAAAATATCGAAATTTATGAAGAAAATTCGTAAGGACTATTTAGATGCTGAACAAGTAGAGATTATAAAGCAGGAAATAGAAAATTACTTTGGGAAAGTTATCGAAAAATCACCAAAAAATACTACAGAAAGAATCATTGATGCTGAACTTTATTGGTTTCAGTTACAAAAATATCCAAATATGGATGGAACAGCAATAATTATGACATATCAAAAGATCCTTGATCTCTGGGTAGATGAATACATTGTAAAGCCATACAGGAAATATGAAAAGATTCTTACAATAGATATTGCAAGACCTCAAAATGCAAATGAAACTATACTATACAATGCAATATATAAAAAACATACGATTTCATTTTCAAAACTCTTTCCCCTTATACAAAAGACTACACAGTCAAAAATAGTAAATCATTTTCATGATTTTCTACAACAGGAGGAAATGAAGTATTGGAAATTATTTCATAATGAAATATTCTTTAAAAAATATACACAAATAGTGAATAGTGAGGTTTTTTGAAAAAAGAGACATTCCGATAAGATATCTTTCATAGAGGCAAAAGAGACAAGAAAGATCATTATTGGGGATTTTCAAGATCATACGGGTATTCTCTATCTACTTCTCGAAAAGAGCTCTAAATAAACATAATATAACAATAAAAATATATGATATTCCTTGGAATTGATCCCGGAACAACTACTGTATGATTCGCTCTACTTGAAAAAGGTGAAAAAAAATATACAATTCTCGAGTATGGAGTTATCGAGACTACCCCTCGAGAATCTATATGACAAAAAATTCTATGAATTGTTCATGATCTTGATATGCTTATTCAAACTTATCAACCACAGGTATGTTGAATAGAAAAGCTATTCTTTATGAAAAATGTAAAAACAGGGATTGATGTAGCACAAGCACGGTGAGCAGTTCTATATACCCTCCTTTCTCGAGGTATTATCGTAAAGGAATTCACCCCTCTGCAAGTCAAACAATGAATTACTGGAAATGGAAATGCAAAGAAACAACAGATTCAAAATGCCGTAAAAATGCTTTTCTGACTCGAAGAAATACCAAAACCAGATGATGCAGCAGACGCTCTTGCAATTGCATATATTACAGCTATCAGTACACAGCATAAGAAACCTCTATACTTCTAATTTATCATATGAACTTTATAGATGGACTTGCCCTCTCATTCTGAGTCACATCATTTGATGTCATTATTGGAATACTATTTCTTGGTATAACAGGAGCATTTTTTCAATTCTGACAGATGCGACAAATATTTGAAGCTGCCTTTTGAGCTATAACATGAATGGCTATATATCTCGTATTATCAGTCCTCTTATTAGGAAATATTGATTTTAATACGACTTGAGATATTTTACCAATTGGGTTTGCCCTGTTTATTATAAATATAAGTATATACCTCGTATTTATCTTGGCCATCATTTTTCCCATACATGGATCACTTGTATTAAGTATTCCATCTCAGCCAATTATTTATCTTGCACAATTCTTTATAGTATCTATATACTTTTGTTTTACTATTTGAGCTGTACTTATTTATACCATTGAACAAACGTATATCTTTAAGGCATGGACAATATTTGCATATTTGAAAGATATCCCCTATTACACTGAGGTTATACGTGGATCGAATTATTTCCGATATGTAATGGAACACAAAGATACAATTATCCCTTTGTGAGTGCTTTTAATGCTATATAAACTTCTATTATCAAATATCATTAATGCGGTCTTACTCAGTATATGGTACAATTTATCTCATATTGGATTTTACAGACAAAATGAAAACCCACATTATCGAGTAGAATTTCATGAGGTTGGCGCATGAGAACATGATGGACATGGTGATGATGGACACGATTGAAATGAAGATAATGGACATAAAGATAATCACCAACATCATTAGAAATAATGTTCTATGTATAATCCGAATCAGGAATACACAATCCATCTCCATCCGTTTAGTATTATAATACAGAGTCTGTATTGAAGTATTTTTATAGCTATACCATTAGCAGTTTTTAGCTACTTTAATATTACATATTTCTCAATTCCAGGAATGATCTCTATATATCTTATTATTAGTAGTGGAATAATATATCTTACCTATAAAAAAAATAAAAGAAGTATACTAAAAATTACACATGACTGATTGGTATGCACTTTTTTTTCGATACAATGATTTAAAGAGAGAGAGATACCATTTTCTGAAATAAGAGAAGTAAAATGGAAAAGTTGATATAGTAAGCTTTTTTGAGACTTTTGAACGCTCACGATTCTTCATAAAAATAATCTATCAACCTATTCAATAAAATATATTATACGAGTACAAAAAACATATTCAATTATTGCAGAAAGAATAAAGCATTTATAAGAATTAAAATATGAAATTACCTATTTCTATCATAGTACTATGCTTTTTTCTACTTAATACCTGTAGTATCGATGATTCCTATAGAAATCATTACAGTGAAAGAATTACATTGATAGAATGAACTCAAGCTGATTTCTCACTTTCAAAGGTAGAAGAACGTACAATTTCTTTATTAGTAACTCCTAATACTGATACACTTGATGAGATAATTCAAAGAATAGATGAAGCAAAAAAACGTATATGGATAGAGGTATACTCGATGACTGAAAAAAGAATACGAGAAGCAATAATTCGTGCAAAAAAACGATGAATTGATACTAAGGTAATTCTTGAGGAAAATGTATTTTGATTTCCAAAAATGAATAGAGAAAGCTTTGGAATCTTGGAAAAAAATTGAATTGAGGTAAGCTATGCATCAAATCATCTCTATAATTTTACACACGCAAAATTTTATATAATAGATGATATATATATTATAAGCACTTGAAATATCGCTCATACCACCTTTACAAAAAATCGAGAATTTTTTGCTAAATGAAATAATCAATCTGATCTTATTCAGCTCGAAAAAATATTTATATATGACTCCAAGAAAGAAAAACTCTTAACAAGCTCTTGATATAATTTGATTATTTCACCTATTAATTCTAGAACGAATCTTGTAAAAATAATACAGCAAGCTGAAAAAAATATCGTGATTTATATACAAAGTCTTTCAGATGATATAATGATTGAAAATTTAGAAAAATCTGCCAATAATGGTATTCAAATAAAGATTTGTCTGGCTGAAAAAAATGAAAAATCTGATATAAATGAAGTAAAAGAGAAACTATGAAAATATTCAAATGTACATATATCTACGAGTAAGAAACCATATATACATGCAAAAATAGTACTTATTGACAATAAATATATCTTTCTTTGAAGTACAAATTTTACAGAAAATGCAATAATTCACAATCGAGAAGTTTGAATAGTGTGGAAAGAACCTGAAAATGGTAAGAATATTCAAATTATACAAGAAAAATACACGTCAGATTGTGAATAATTTGCGAGAAATAAAAAATTCCTATATACTTGAATAAAGTAAGTCTTTTCCTTTATGCAAAACATTGCCATTCCACTCATAGTTATTACGCTTTCAAGTATATTTACACTTGGAGCCTTTTCATCTCCTCAAGTAAACAAAAAAGATGAAAACACACTAGAAAATATTCAGAAATTAAAAATAGCTCCCGATATTAGGAAACTTATAGCAAGAGAGAATGAAGAAGCAACTAAATGAATTCAATTTGATTGGGGAGAATATTCGGAAAAAAATGTAACCGAAAATAGCATACTCTATCAAAAACTTTCTGAACTTTCTGGGATTTTTTATCAACACTGATCAAAAAGCCCAAGTACACTAACAAAAGATAAGTGATATACTATTAAGCTATGAATGGGCAGTTATGTAATTTCACACTATGATCCATTCATTCAAACAATGGTGGAGACAGAAGATTTTCTCATAAAAAATATAACAAATGGAAATATATATGTAGAACAAACTGGAAGTGGCTATATAGTATTTGCTCTTGATAGTGTTTCAGAGATTGTTTTCTTATCAAAGTGAAAGCAGATTTCAAATTACATACTTTTTCCAGGAATGTGGATATCAATTGATTGAAGTCGAAACTGAGAACTTGAAAATGCAGATTCAATTAAAATATCTGATATACATCCAGTAAGTTACATTGACACGAGTACAACTGGATTAATTAATAAAAATATACCAAATGGCTATAGAATGATACTTACTCTTAAAAAATATCTTCAATATTTATCACAGAAATCAGATTACTTTACTCAATGATGAGCCAGCATTCATAAAAATTCGAATTATGAAAGAGCATGATTAATTAATAATACAAAAATAGAATTCTTAATAGAGAGTGATCTGGATTTTTATCTTCAAAATATACCAGCGTACATAGAGCAAAATTGAATTGATGGGATTAAATCGATGAGAGATCAAATCAATTCATTATACCAAATTGCTAAAACAAAATGATTCAATAAAAATATCGATAAGACATTCGTTCAATTTATTGAAAAAACACGATTCACAATATATAATAAAAAGTACCAAGAATGATATAAAATAATATATAATACTGTACTGGGTATACTATCATGAAAAGACATAGTAAAAGCAAAAAATCTTGAATTTTATCAAGCTTTAAGTGATCAATATATGAATGAAATTATTCATGATATTGATATTAAAGAAGAAAAACCAAAGATTATTGAAAATATAATAAATGAAAATCAAGATATTAAACATCTTGATATGGCAATATACGTGTATTCAATATTCGATTACTATAATGTTTTTAATTATGGTATGCCAATTCAATTCCGATGAATATTTATATTAGCTGATAATCTCTTTAATACATTAACACGATATCTTAATAGTCTCAATAGTCCTCAGAAAAGAGAAGAAAGTCTTACTATAATATTTGATAGATTTTTAAAACCTACAACGGAAAGTTTTCTTTCTGGAATAAAAAATGCATATTTTAAAAATGAAAATAACTATTCGCCACTTATTCTAAAAGATGAATATATTGATGAAAATAAAATGACAAAGATTAATCCAGATACTGTACAGAATATACGAAACCTGCAGAAAACAATTGCTAATTTCATGGAAAAAACGAAAAGTATTTCATCAATTGATGGTAATTCCATTATTGAAGAACAAAGAGTAATTATTGATTGATATAATAATGAACTTATTAAGATAATCTCAATCATGGTGAACTATCGTGATTACTATCTTTGTGAAGTAGTTTGAACAGGTTGTAACAAAGATGGGACAGAAGAAGTTATTGGCTCAGGAAACACTAATACCTGAAGTAGTAAATCCATGGGAATTGTTCAACTAAAAGAATATCTCAGTCAATTTAAATGAGTTGATATAAATACTCTACGATTAAATAATGAAAATCCTGAGAATGACTGATATTACAATGTAAGTATTAGTATTAATAATTCTCAGTTTCAATTTAATCTAACTGAAGAAGATCATACTATTTCTAATATTCGATATGAAAAAGGGTGACAAATTGATGAAAGTTTATCAAATATAATTATATCCCTCGATCAGAAACAAGAAGAACAAAATAAGATCAATAAAAATATATTTTCTGAATTTTTTCTAGTGACATTTTTTTGAAAATCAGTTATTCCTGAAAAGGTAGTCATTGATAAAACAGACGAGAAAAATAAAAATGATAGTCTCATAGATCCAGAAATCGTTATATTTAAAAATAATCTCATAAATGAAGACTTCTCTACTATTAAAGATAGTTTAGAAATAGAATTTGATGATATTGATATCACTCGAAATTCAGAATGAGAATACGATATAGTCCTTAGTGATGTTATAAATGAATATGATTATACGGTCCCAGAGATTGGTTGAAAAACAAGTAAGGAAAATTATAAAGTAAATTTTACAAGTAGTTATATATACAAACGAAATTACCATGCCTTTAAAGATATAACATTTCGTTTTAAAAATAATAAAAAAACTGGTTATTATAATACCATAATATCTGTGGAACCAAGTAGCATTCAGCTTAACGAGATATTAGAAAAAACAGTGAATCTCTGAAGTTATTTATATATAATTGAAAAAAATACCAATCCGAATGGTAATGATAAAATTGTAATTGATCTCAACAACTGACAGGTGATTATTAATGATAATACTATATTAAATATAAATGAATAATAAGTTTCCATTATAAAAAAACCACAATTCTAATAGAATTGTGGTTTTTTTATAACACTAAGTAGTCTCCTTTATTTTCTGATATTTCTTAGTAAGTTTACTATTTGTAGTCTCATTTTCTCCTATATCATCTGCACAATAAGGACAAACTTTCCAATTAGTTCGTATCATGTGATCACATGATTTACATTTTTTCACTAAAAGAATACCACAATAAGGACAGTTGGTAAAATCACTTCCTATACTATGTTGACACTCATGACAATGAAGTCCTGGGGATATTTCATCTTCATTTGAGGATTCTGCATATAAAAGTTCAATAGGAGAAGGACGAAAAAGAAAATATACAGGCAATCAGAATAATGGAGTTAGTAGGACAACAAGTAGTACATGGAAAAATTGTGCAAATATACCATTTCATCGCATTGATGAATCACGTATAATCCATATAACACAAGAAATCCATAAAAACAATAAATAGATTATTCCTATTTGGAGCCAATCTGAAAAATTTAAAGATTGAATAAATCCAATAAATATATCAATAAAAGAAAAAGCTGAAGTCATAAATACTATATTAATAAAAACTTTTTTTCCATTGTTCTATTCTTTTCTTATCTCAAGAAAGTAAAACAGATGGTACTGATTGTCATTGAAAGAGATCTGGTCGAGTATATTGAGGGTATTCTTTTTTACGGCCAATAGCTTTACTGAAAGACTCTTCCAAGAGAGATTCTTCATTTAAGACTCAAGGCAAGAGTCTTACAACAGAATCAATCCAAACAAGTGCTCATAATTCGCCACTTGATAAAACATAGTCACCAATAGAAAGAGATGTTATAGAGAAAAAATTGAAAATCCTTTCATCTATTCATTCATAATGACCACAGATGAGTATACATTCTTTATGTTTATTTGCAAATCACTCAGCACGTGCTTGGGTTAATTTTTTCCCTCGAGGCGAAAAGTATATTATAGGAATATCCCTATTCTTAGATGATTCAAATATAGAATTAATACAATTATATAAAGGTTCAACCATTATAACTGTACCAGGGAGTCATCCATAAGGCCTATCATCTACTCGTCTTGTATTTCGAACTGTCCAATCAGCAAGATTATAAATAATATAACGAAAGAGCCCTTTCTCTTGGGCTCTTTTCATTATACTCATATCTAAGTATGGGGGGAAACTCTTTGGAAAGAGGGTGATAATATGCACCTTCATAACAACAAAGAAATTGATGTATTATTGAACTGTACCAGTCGAAGTCTCAGAAGTTTTTACAGACTTTACCTCGAGATCAAAAATAAGAGTCTTCCCAGCAAGTGGATGTGGATTTGGAATAGAAACCACTACTCCAGTACTCGTAAGATTCACAATTTTAATGAATGAACCTGTTCCTGCTTGTGGGAGTGGAGCCTCAAGATCCATCTTAAGTTCTTTTCCATAGAATGGACTTGATTTATTTTCAACTTCAACCGTAACGCCACTTGCAGAAAGTGACTTAATTGTAATTATATTTTTTTCCACCTCTGTTTGAAGTCCAGCCTTTAGTTCTTTTCCGTAAAAAGGATTTTGTTTATTTTCGATAGCAAGAGTAACACTTCCACTTGCAACATCAACTACAGTTGCATCGGTTCCATTTGCAGAAATCTTTTCTCCTTTTTTTACATTATTTCCCTTCTCTCCAAGCATTGAAGTTGGTACAGTACGAGTAATAACATCGGAAAATTGTTCTTTATCAATAGTACGAGTAAACTTACTTTCAATAACCTCTCGTGGAATTGTTTGTTCCATAGTTTTTTCACCGTAAGCATCTTTTGGTGAAATACGAAGTTCTTTCTTTTCTCCAACTTTCATCCCTTGTATACCTTTATCAAAACCAGGAATCATTTGTCCAGCACCAACTACAAATTCCAAAGGTTCATACGTTCGTCCTGAATTATAATCAGCTCATTTCATAGCATCTTCTTTTCGAGAGCTATCAAATATAGTACCATCCTCGAAACGACCAGTATAATCTACCTTTACAGTATCACCAGGAGCAACAAATTGAACACCATTAGAAAGTGATGTAGAACCTGAATTTGAAGTATTTCCAGGCATATTCTTTCATGTACATGAAGAGAGTGCTACAACTAAAAGAAGAGATAAAATAATAGATGAACGCATAAAAACACAATTAAAAATTAGTAACGGGAAGTATTATATGGTTTTTCATCTTTTTTCAACATCAATAATACTCGCTCTATTGAAAAAATTATGTCTGATTCATTATCTGAAAGTCATTTTCCACTTTTTAATGCTATATCCTTCATGATAAGAGCACTATAAACTGTTAGAATTCTCGGTAAGAAATCTGCATATTTTAGCGATTTTGTTAGAATAAAAGGATGAATTCACAAGTTTTCTTGAATTTGCTGACTTTGAAATCAGTTCTTATATAAAACTAAAGAATATACTATATTTCGAAGATTAGTCATTATTCAACCTAAAAGCATATATATATCAGATGATGAACCCTCAATAACATCTATCAAAGCTTTTCTTGCTTCATGCATCGAACCAGCAAGTATTGAGTCAATAATACTAAAAATAGTATCCTCTTGATTCGATAAAATAATATTTCATATACTTTCATCAGTAACAAAATGAGATAATGAGAATATTTGTAACTTACTAAGCTCATTGACAAGAAGACTTCTATCAAGTCAAACTCGAGAAATAATGAGTGGTATACTTCTCGAGAAATCTGGATATACCTTTGAAAGTTCATTGGTAAGTTGTTTTCTAAAATCATCTTTTTCTTGTTTCCGTGATTCTATTTTAACGCCTGAATAAGAATGTAGGATTGAATTTTCTTTCATATATTTCCACCATTTCTTCCTTTTATCAAAGGTTGGCATAAAAAATATAAGACTGTCAGAGATTGAAAGTTTTTCACAAATTTTTATCCAATCGAATTCATTATCAGTATCATCTTCTTTTCACAATAAGACAAGATCATAAATTATAAATAACCGGTGATCTCAAAATAAGGAAGAATTTCCCAATTCAGAAGCAACAAAAGAAATATCATGAGATGATTGGAGTCGTATCTTCATGATATTTTCCGATCAATATTCTCAAAGAAATTTATTTATATACTCATCAAGTTTTGAACGAAGGAGTGAGTAATCATCTCACTCAAGGAGAATAATATTATCCATACCTATATATTGAGGGTAATTCCAATCGGGCAATGATCACTTCAAATAACTTCAGGATAGATCAAAGAATCAACTAAAAATGAACGGAGAGAATCTGATATAAGAAAATAATCAATTCTCCATCAAACGTTACGTTCACGAGAATTTCAAAAATTACTCCACCAAGTATATGATTTATCTTTTTCAGGAAATAAACTTCTAAATGAATCATGAAATCCATGATTCATAAAATTCTGAAATCAAAATCGTTCTTCATCAGTAAATCCATGTTCTCATTTGTTTGCACGTGGATTTGCAAGATCAATCTCATTATGTGCCACATTCAAATCACCGCAAAAAATAACTGGTTTCTTTTGTTCTAATCAGGCTAAAAATAAGAGAAAATCCTTATCCCACTGACAACGATAGGATAATCGAGAGAGATCATTTTTAGAATTTGGGGTATATACGGTAACAAAATAATAATCCTCATATTCACAGGTAATTATTCTTCATTCCATGTCATGTTCTGGAATGCCCATACCATATCATACAGATATTGGTAATTCTTTTGTAAATATAGCCGTTCAAGAATATCCCTTTTTTATAGCTGAATTCCAATAAATATGATACCCCATAGAAAGAAGCTCAATCTGTATAGGATTTTGGTCTTCCATAGCCTTAACCTCCTGAAGTCAGATGATATCCGGAGATTCATTCTCAAGATATGATAAAAATCACTTAGCAACACATGCACGTATACCATTTACGTTCCAACTAATGTACTTTTTCATAAAAATAGGCAAAATAATAGGAAAATAATAGGAAAATTTCTATTTTATTCAACTTTACTTTATTATATAGATTGAATACAATCAACGCAATATGTACTAAACACTACTCCATGAATAAATATTCTTTCCATATAATTCATATCATCATAACCATACTGGTGAGTTCAGTATTTACAGGATATATCTTATACGTAAATACTCCGATGATATATGAAACAACAAGAATATACTGATATAATAATTCCCTAACATGAGCTGTAAAGGAAATATATCCATCTATTGTTCAAATCTTTCAGATAAAAAGCAACTGAGATGTTCGTACAAATATTCTCTGAATGAATAATTCCTATAAAGAAATTAGCTGAGTTTGAGCATGATTTTTCATAACAGAAAAATGACATATACTCACAAGTAAACACGTGACCGATGCCAATGTGTGAGAATATATTATAAAGACAAATGATTGACTCCAATATGGAGCAAAAATCATATATATAGATTCAAAAAAAGATTTAGCAGTACTACAAGCATTTGATATTAAAAATACTCAGACACCTATCCATTCAAAGCCAGTTCATATTATAGAGACTATTACATGATCTCAATTATGAGAATATATATTTACTATAGGTCATCCTTTCGATACGTTTATTAACTCTCTATCTTTTTGAATTATTGCATGATATCATCGTACAATACAAGTGCCAAATAAAAAAGGTGATGTCGAATCATTTAGTGATCTCATACAGACTGATATTGCAATGCATTGAGGAAATAGCTGAGGACCCCTTGTGAATCTTCATGGGATAGTTTTATGAATTAATACCGCAACGGAAAATATATACAATATGGGTTTTTCTACTCCTATTACGCAACAAGAAATATTTCAAATACTAAAAAAAATAGAGGATTAATCCTCTATTTTTTATAAAATATCTTTTATAGTAATAATTTCCATGGTTGGAATTTCACTATCACCATTCTGCAAATCGGTAACAGCAATAATTCTATCAGTATCTTTTATATCACCATACTGTCATAATTTCTGTATAGCATTCTTTAAATTTATTGTATGACTTGTATTATATGGGGCAAGCATTACTGGTTCTACGGCATATAATCATCGCATAAAACCAACAGATGAATCAGATGGGGTAAATGCAATCACTGATATATTAGGACGATAGGCTGCAGCAAGTCGGGCAAGACGTCCAGATTTTGTAAAAAGAATAACCGCTTTGGCCTTTAATTCTTCTGCAATTGCAAGAGCAGAACGAATAAGGGCCTTTTTTTCAATATCACGAGTAGTAAGTCATTCATTTGAATAATCATGATGTTTATGTTCAAGTTCCCCTTCTGCCTCTCGAATAACGCTTACCATCATTTGAACTGATTCAATAGGGTATTTCCCTGTTGTAGTTTCTCAAGAAAGCATAGTAGCATCAGCACCATGAAGTACTGCCCTGAAAATATCTGATACTTCGGCACGAGTTGGAAATGGATGCTCAATCATAGACTCAAGCATATGAGTTGCTACTATAACAAACTTCCCATTCTGACGACAAAGATCTATAATTCGTTTCTGGTATTTAGGAACTTTTTCAATTGGAACTTCTATACCTAAATCACCTCGTGCTACCATAATACCATCAGAAATAGCAACGATGGAATCTAAATTCTCAATTCATTCGGCATTTTCAATTTTTGAAATAATACGAATCTCTTCCCCTCCATTTTTATCAAGAAATGAACGGATTTCTTTTACATTCTCAGCAGTACGGATAAAGGATGCAGCAATAAAATGATATCCCTTCTTGATACCAAAAAGAATATCTTCCTTATCTTTATCAGTAATTCATGGCAAACGAATACGTACACCTGGAAGATTTACATGACGCCGAGAGCCAATAATAGCATCATTCAAGGCTTCTACCATAACAAAACTATCCCTTTTCTCTGTAACACGAACATGAAATAATCCACTATCAATTTCAATAATTCCACCAATATCAACATCATCTGCTAAATATTCATAATCACACGTAAGAAATCTTACTGACGTATCTGTATTTGCAGTTGTTGTATATATAGGAAATATATCTCACTTATGAAAATGAATTTTCTCATTCATATCACCCGTGCGAAGTTCTGGTCCTTTAGTATCAAGTAATAATGAAAGTGATGTTTCAGAAGAAGTGTTTAATTCATGAATTCTATCAACTATTTCTCATGCGGAAAGATAATCAGCATGAGAAAAATTAAATCGGATAATATTTACTCCTTGAATATATAATTCTTTTAACATTTCTCTTGAAGCAGTTGCTGGTCAAACGGTAGCAATAATTTTTGTTCGTTTCTGTAGCATATAAAATAAAAATAAGAAAACCTGCCGAGTATAATAAGAAGTCATATTTCTGCAAGAATTAAAAAATAATCCTCATAGGGATTATTTTATTTCTGTAAATCTCTGAATTTTTTCACCATTCCATTCAACCATATCGTACCACATCAAGAGTGGACGAACAGCAAAATCATATCCATAGACCCAAGAGTCTGGTTGCACTTCATACAGTGGACGATATACAACCATCTCTTCTTCTGTTTCGGAATGTTTCGCAATACCGATTACTTCATAAGTATGATTGGTTCATCCTGTAGATTTATAATGACGCCAATGGGAATTAATTTTTGGAAGCATATAGAAATGCATTAAGAACTATTAAATCGAATCATCCTCTCCATCCTTTGATGGTAGAGATTTCATTCTTCTGTATCCATCGAAATGATTTATGCTCATGACTTAAGGCAAGAGAAATATCTCGATCAGTTAATTCATAAAGATAACAAAGAAATATAAAAGGAACTTTTTTATCTGAAAAAGTGGTATCTTCATATGCTTTATGTACCATAAAAAGTCTTGGATTTCAATAAAGAATTCAAAAATCACTCCCAAGCTCTTCTTGTAACTCACGAGATAATGATTCAATTGGTGATAAAATCTTATCTGCCTTACTGATTTTTCAACCTGGTAATTCCCACCAAATATCCTTTCAAGGTCGATTTTCACCAACTATCAAAATAGTATCATCTTTTAAAAGACAACATTTTGTAGCAACGAGGAATGTTTCTTCCGTGAGAAAAGGATTATACATTATTATATGTTATAAATTTTGCTGTAATCGATATATTCCCAATGTTTTCTTATAGAGATCTGGATTATCTGAATTCCTAAAAGGAGCCATATTCCAGTCATCAATCTTGATTTCCTCCTTTGGAAGAAGGAGTATAGCAGAAACTTTTCAAGCAGTTACATGACCATATAACCATCGATGATTCCCATCTGGAAGAGCATACTTCCATGAATTTTTACGGAATTCTTCTGGAATCTCAAACACAGGAATTGGTGGAACTTTCTGGAAATTATAATCAACTCATGCTAACTTCTTTCATTGTTCAACAGCTATCTTATCTATCTCGAATAAGTAGGGATATATTTCCAAAGATGGAAGGATAAGATGTTGCATAAAAAATTACTTCATCAACACTGCTTTAATACGTCTCACTCATGCTGAACTGGATTCTTCTTTTTGGATTTTAAATCTTCACAAATCTTTCGAGTTCTCAACGTGAGGACCACCACAGAGTTCACGAGAATAGATGACACCATTGGCTCCTACCATAGCATATACTTTGACGATATCAGGATATTTTTCCCAAAATGCTCACTCCACTCCAGAGTTCTTGGCCTCTGTTTTATCCATATTTGTCATCGTCACCACGAGTCCAGAATCGATAGCTTCATTTACATAATCTTCCACCGCCTTGATTTGTTCGGAAGTCATCTTTTCAGGATGCGTAAAATCAAATCGAAGTCGCTCAGCAGTGATATTGGATCCTGCCTGATGTACTCCTTCTCCGAGCACCTTACGAAGACCTGCGAGCATCAGATGACAAGCAGAGTGAAGTGCTGTTGTCTCAGCTCCATCATCTGCCAATCCACCCTTAAACTTCCCTACTGAAGCAGTACGAGAGAGTTCTTGATGTTTTTCAAAGGCAATATCAAATCCATCCACATCAACGGTTAGTCATTGCTCTTTTGCAAGTTCAACTGTCATCTCAAGCGGAAATCCATACGTATCAAACAATGTAAAAGCCTTTCCTCCAGAAATCTGAGTCACTTGTTGTCCACTTCTCTCGAATGCAATCTTGAATCCATTTACAATCTTATCAAACTCTCGAACTCCATCCTTGAGAGTTTTTGAAAATTTTCCTTCTTCAATAGAAAGTTCTGTTCTTATCTTTTCTGCATTATTCTTTACGCTTTCATAAATTCCTCAGAATTGCTCGATGTAGATACTCGCAATCTGAGTGGTAAATGGTTGCTCATATCCCATCTTGTACGCTTCACGAATCGCTCGACGGATAAGACGACGAAGGATATATCCCTGATCGATATTCTTTGGAACTACACCATCAGAGATCATATGAGTTGCAGCTCGAAGATGATCAGCAATAATACGAGCTCATCGCTCATTATAGTTTTCTTCTCCAACAATTTCTCGAATCTTTATAAGCACTGGAGCAAAGAGATCCGTCTCATAGACACTCTTCATCTTGTTGAGTGTGACAGTACATCTCTCAATACCCATACCAGTATCTACACACTGTGCAGGGAGGTTAACGAGAGTATTCGCATCAACGCGATTGTACTGCATGAATACGTTGTTCCAGATTTCCATCCACATCTTGGAATCGGTTCCTTTGTTTGATCCACGAGGTGGCTTTCCTTCTCCCATCCAATAAAATATTTCTGTATCTGGACCACAAGGACCAGTTGGACCAGCTGCCCACCAGTTATCTTCAGCAGGAAGATAGGCAATGCGATCTTCAGGCATTCCGATAGATTTCCAGATATTTGCCGAGTCTTCATCACGAGGAGCATTCTCATCTCACTCAAACACCGTTACTGATATCATCTCTGGATCAAGTGCAAGCCAATCTTTACTCGTGAGGAATTCCCAACTCATCTTGATAGATTCATCTTTAAAATAATCCCCAAGAGACCAATTTCCAAGCATCTCAAAGAAGGTACAATGTGTATCATCCCCAACATCATCAATATCTCCCGTTCGTACACATTTCTGTACATCTGCAAGTCGCTTCCCGAGTGGGTGTGGTTCACCAAGAAGATATGGAACAAGCGGTTGCATCCCTGCAGTATTGAAGAGTACTGATGGATCATTCTCAGGAACAAGGGGTGATGATGGGATGATAGCATGATCTTTACTTTTGAAAAAATCAAGATACTTTTGGCGGATTTCGGAAGCAAGAATAGTCATAAATAATAATTAGAATGAGACAAATTATATTGAAAAGGGAGATGAAATCCATCTAATTTATAGATTTTATCTATTTTCTACTTTCTAATAATTTCAGAAAAGGATTTACTTCCAGTATATGTCCGTGCAATTTCATCTATTCGATAATATTCTCGTGCATTTTGAGGAGAAAGTGTTGTATCTATAAGTCATTCATTAAATAGAATTTCATCCGAATGAGATGGAAGGAGTGTATAAAATCATCCGATTAACTTATCATTCCTAAAAGCATTTGCATGAAAAAGTACACTTGTTGTACAATTATTCCAAAAAGTATTATAAAACTCTGGCTCGCGAGAAATTTTATTAGCTCGTATAAGCATAGATCGAAAAATTCATTGTATTTTCTCTTTTGGAGTATTTATAGGATACATATATGTTTCATTCTTTCGATAATTTGTACGTAATTTAATCACATCTTCCTCACTTGCTATGACATAAGCAAGTTCATATTGATTCAGGGCTCAGCGTATGACATCAAAAGATTCTCCCCTCTCTTTTCGTAACTCTGCGGAGATAACTACATTTTTTCCTCATGAAAAAGAAAATGAAAGCATAGTATGGGCAGGTCAATTGTATTGAGAAAATGGTGTTATAATATAATACATTTTCTCAATATCATTTAAATTATAGGTTTGTGTATAGTACCTCGGGGTAAATTCTACATCGGTTTTCCAAGTGAAATCACGGATATTTTCCACGGTAACAATATTGCCTGACCAACTTATTTTTGGTAAAATAGCGTCCATCTCCTCCCAGTCACGATACAAAGATGGTTTCTGTGATAACCACCATGCCAATCAAACGGTAAGAAAAAGAAGAAATGTAAGAAAAAAGATTCGCACGAAAATATACCAACCCAAACGAATCAATCAATAAAGGAGAGAAAAAGGAATAGATAGTACCTTCCAGATAGTGTATCAATTCCCATCTTTATGAGTATCGAGATTATTATTTTGTGTCATACTATATTATTTTTTGTCTATGCATATAAAGTATTCTTCGAAACTTCTATCACGACAAGCCTTAGGCTTCATACGTGAAAGTTTCTTATATTGTTCCTTAATTGGCTGAATAAGATCAGCTATATCTTCTCATACAAAAACTTTCAAAATCAAAGTTCAACCTGGCTTAAGAAATTCACGTGCCACATCAAGTATTGCAAGATTTAACTCAACAGACTTGTATTGATCAACTCATGTTATTCCAGTTGTAGAAGGGGCAATATCAGAGGTAATACAATCAAACTGAGATATTCCAAGACCGCATATATAAGCATGTATCTTGTCATATTCAAAGATACTTTCTTGGAGAAGATGAATGTTTGGAAATCAAAAATTTGGATCAATTTTCTGAATATCAATTCAAACTACCTTTCCTCAATTTCAAACTATCTTTGCAATTACCTGAAGAAAACTCCCAGGAGCTGAAGCTACATCGAGGACACACATCTTCGGTTGAATGATTTTATATTTTTCTTGTATTTCAAGAAGTTTAAATGCACTTCTTGCACGATATCCAAGAGCTTTTGCTTTCTTAAAGAACGAATCCTGAATCATGAATGGTTTTGTCATAGTAATTTTATTTACGCCTCCAAGAAGGAGGAAAGAAATTAGAGAGTATGCCTGTTTCATTAATATAATCAAGCCCTATACGCTGTCAATCATAGTAGAGATTTATATATCATCTGAGATTTGTATTCAAATAAATCTTTTCTCAACGGAAATAAAGATCTAAGATTCCTTCATCATCTGGAAGTATCATACTTGGAACCTTGCTTGATACTAATGTCTTCCCTGCATAATGAGTCCATACAATCTTCCCTTCTTCTATATTTCCAACCTCCTCACCAAAACGCATGCAATAGAAATTATTTCTAACAAGTTCAAGACTTTCAGATAAGCGAACAGCCAGTAACTTATGTTTAAACTTATAAAAAACATACTCCTGTATATCAGAACTATGAAAAAAATCAAAAACCAAAGATTGCTCATGTTTTGATAATGGTATAATTTCCTCATTTATATTCTTTTGAATTTTTAGCTTTTTTCCCTCAACTGATAGAAGTTTCCGAATCTTTGATACAAAAAATCATCCTGTACCATCAATATGTGGCCAGTATCGTTTTTGAAATGTAATTTCAAAACATCATGGAAATTTTCTCATCATAGAATCAAGTACTCATTCATTTTCAATTTGATTCAAAGTACATGTTGAATATACCATTTCACCTCAAGTTTTGAGTGATATACATGCGGATTCAAGTAGTTTTTCTTGCAATCGACTTATTGTTTTTACATTTTTTATATGCCAATTCTTTACAGCATCTGTTGTTTTAAATATGGTTCACTCTCAACTACACGGAGCATCTAATAGTATTCTATCGAACGTCTCAGGAGAAGTTGCAAAGTATTGTCCAGGATATAATGTTACTCCAATATTTATACTCCCCATCCTATCGAGATTTTGTAGGAGTTGTGGTATCCTTTCACGAGTTGGCTCATTCGCAATAATAAAACTTTTTGGATACTGTTCGGAAAGCTGTGTTGTCTTTCAGCCAGGTGATGATGCCATATCCAGAATTAAAAATGAATCATTATGAATTTTTCAATCTGAAAGAATATGAACGGAATGAGCAGCAGCCAGTTCTTGAATATAAATATATCAAAGCAGATGTTCCAAAGAAAATCCCAATCTTCTTTCAAACGGATTAAAATCTATAGTTCTTTCAAATGAAAATACATTTGAAATTCAGGTCTCAAAAGGAATATAACCCTGATTTTTAAGACGAATCAATAAATTTTCAATAGATATTTTTGATATATTGATTCGAAACGATTTTTTTAAAGGAGTAATAATAGTACTCAGAAATTTCTGAAGTCATTCTTCATCTCAAGAAAAAAAAGTTTCTCTATAGTATGTTATAAAACGTTCGGATATACTCATGATATCTTAATATAAAAATTTACCAATCTCACGATGTGCCTGTCTATCTAAATCTCTTTCTTTTAGTAACTGTTTTTTTTCATGTCTCTTTCTTCCTCGAGCAAGTCAGATGGCAAGTTTTATAAGATTTCATTTTGAGTACACCTCCATGGGAATAAGCGTATATCAACCTGTTTTTAGCTTTGTTTGAATTCGGGTAATTTCACTTTTTTTCATAAGTAACAATCGATCACATCTCGGATCCATCTTTAATCAGGAATTAAATGGATACTCTGAAATATGAAGCCCCATAATAACTGGACGTCAAGAATGAATTGAAACATATGCTCAAGAAAGATTTCCATGTCCTCATCGGATACTTTTTACCTCAACTCATCTCAGAACAATTCATGCTTCAAAAAGATCAAAAATTTCATAATCAAATTGAGCTTTTCTATTATCGATAAGAATTTGTTTTCATAGTGTTTTCATAGACTGGAATTGTATCAAAAAAATAAAAAACTCAAATGAAAAGCATGATTTTATCAAAAAAATAGATTTCAATGAAATCTATTTTTTGGGTTTTGAAATGGGTTGTTGTTTTTTTATAAGTTCTTCAACTTGAGCCAGTGTATGACCCATAGGCCAATATGTATTCCTTATTGGACGATCTTGGGGATTTTTCTTTCATCATTCAGGCTCATCTGGCTTTTTTCCTCAATATGTAATCATTGTTTTAAAAAATAAATAAAAAAGAAGTTTAGAATATAGGGAAACTCCTTTCAATATCAATACTTTTTTTAATATATTTACATATATGTATTTACAATAGTAAATTATATGGTATAATACTTATAATAAATAAATACAAATCTATGATTAAATTCATCATATACATGAATCTATGATTCCTACTGTATATATATGGCATTGAGTTAGGAAATGCTGAAAGCCTAGAAACACATGCACCTTTAGAAACAAGGCACGAACACTCTGTTCATGTGCAACATCCACCACATGATCATCCAGAATCTATTGTAAAAAATAAAAGATTAAGAAGAAAAAATATATTTAAAAAATGATCAGTTAGTGAAAATATCTAAAGAAAAATATCAAACAAAGCCTGAATGGCTTTTTTTTGATCTATAAAAAATGGACTTGATGCAACCGTTATATATGAAGATTTCATTGCTATTCTTCGAATAAAATCCACCTTCTTAGTAGAATCAATATAATCAAGATCTGGGGAAAAAAAATCAAGATCCAAATTCAGAATAGTTTTATTTCCAAATGTATAATCCATATATTTTTCTATATCAGATTCCCCTTCGATACGATAAAATTGAGAAATAAATCAATTTCTGATAAGAGGAACTACATAATTCCCAACATTACATTGTTTATTAGTAAAATTCCATATAGACTCATAATCCGAGTCTTCTCCAAAAGATACATCATTTTTATTTTCCCAAAGATCAGAATGTTGATCAACATGAACTATTTCACATCCATGGGAAATAGTTCATTTTCTATATGCATCGTACCAGAAATACAAAGCATGATTATGATTATCAAAAATAGTCATAGGTATACCATTCCATTGGGTGGATATAAATACATCCAATCAGGTACATGAATATAATGTGCCATCATCTCAAATATCTTCAAAAACAATGGAAGTTCATTCAGATACATCAGAAATACTTCAATCTATACAACATGGAATAGTAAGTTTTTTAGAAGAACGAATATCATAAGAGAAGGCATTATTTCCATAATATCATTCCAAAAACGTTGGAGTTTTATAAAAATATGATAAGTTTTTTGATTGCATTATTTATTATAGTTTTTTAATAATGAGCATATATCCCATTCTAAATAATCATTTTTTATCCCTGTAGAATTGAAAGAATCTTTTGAGTAGTTATTAATATATCATCATTCACAATTTGAAAATCATAATAATCCTTATCTTCAAGTTCAATTAGGGCATTTGCAAGACGAAGATCAAAAGCAGTATCAGTTTCTGTTCATCTTCATCATAATCTCTTTTTCAATTCATCGAGAGATGGGGGTAAAAGAAATATACTCTTTACGGTATATCATCTTTTTTCAAGAACTGGACGAATATGAACCATACCTTGTGGATCTATGATATAAAGTGGAGATTTCCCTGTTTGAACTATACGATCAAGCTCAGAAAAAGTTGATCCATAATAATTTCCATGTACCAAAGCATACTCTATGAGAGCATTTTCATCTATGAATCTTTCAAATACGCCTCTTTCAACAAAATGATAATGCATACCGCCTATTTCTCATTCTCTTATTGGCCTAGAGGTTGTTGTTATAACTTTTTCAACATATTGAAAACAACTTTTCTCAGCAGCATGCCATATAGTAGTTTTTCAAACCCCTGATGGTCAAGAAAGAATATATATATTAGACATGATCTTAGTAAATTATTGAATATTCCATTTTTGTTTTTCTTCTCAATTGAGGGGAACAAAAAAGTCCTCAGAAGAAAATTGTTCTTCAATTATAAACGATTTTTGTTTTTTTCCAGACTTTGTATAACTTCTTTCCTTTTGAAAACAGCGAATATCTAAACAATAATAGAATTCTTGTAGTCATAAGGGTGGCTGAAGAGAATATTTTGATCTCATATATCAACGTGCTTTTCATTCTTCAATTACATTATGCCATATAGGGCCTGCTCAAGATATTCACGATACTCACAACATAGAAGAAGCATCACTATTTCCAACCCAAACTCATGCAACAAAGTCTGGAAAAAATCAAACAGCCCAATTATCCCGAAAATCAGTACTTGTTCATGTTTTTACAGGAATAAAATTTGAAGTATTTAAGATACCTTGTGCTCAAAATGACAGAGATCTATTTTTTGAATTAGAAAGTATTTCGGATAATAAAAATACATCCTTGGATGATACTATACCACTATAGGTATATATATGAGAAAATGATCATACAACATTTTCGAGTGTTAATTCTGGAGAACCTATTACCAGTCAATACCCATAATACGTAACATCATGATTAAAATGAATTCATAAGGATTGAAAATAATCATATACCTTCTGTATTCACAAATATTCTGCCAAACGAACACTCGCCATATTTAATGAATTTCATAATACTTCTTTTAATCGCATTGGACCATACGAATGAAGATTATAATTCATGGGGAGAAATTGTGTATTTCAAAGCCCCGTAGGATACACCTTTTCATCATCAAGTATATATGAGTCCATTTCTGCTCACTCCTGTAAGGCCAAAAGAGTTAAGAATGGCTTTAGCACTGATCATACTGAGCGTCTTTGCTGAATCATATCGATAGAACCATTTTTTCATGAAAAATCTCCAGTTCATATATACATAATTACCTGTTTTTTTGTGGGATGGAAGATATATACAGCTGCATTTCAAACTTTTTTCTCTTGTAATCTTGATAATACCGATTGAATATTTAGATAGATCCTTTCAGAATATTCCTGATCAATAAAACTATAAAATACGAGTTTTTTCTCACTACAAAAAATATGCTTATTAATAGGAATTTGTATAAATTGAAATAGAAAATTTTGTTCATCTGAACAATATAGTTCATATTCACGAATGATTCTTTGGGTTAAAAGAGGATTCTTATCAAATGATCTAAAACGCTTATAAACAAAGACTCACTCATCTCATCATGATGTTAATCATAATCTTTCTCACACTTGATAAAGATATCATTGGAATCTTTGTTCATGGATATTTTCAGTTCATGGATATTTAATAAGCGTGAGTAAATATCCAATTTGTCTATTTGAGAGGGTTGATAATTGACTTCAGGAAATATATACTTCTAATGCTCAACCAATTCAATAGATATTATTTCATAAATAAAGAGTATCAAGATACTGTCTTAAAATCTGCTCTTTGGAATAATACAACGTAAAAAACAAAGCAAGAATGGATTCACGTATTTTTTGTAGAATTGTCCTTCTTACATGGGGAAAATAGGTATTCTTAATAAATTGCTCAGTAATAGTCGATCATCAGCGTACAATCTTTCCATGTACTATATTCTCATATAAGGCTGAAAATTTAGCTAAAATATCCACTCAATAATGCTTATAAAAACGCTTATCTTCAATATCCAAAAGAGCAGTAACAAATGGATTATTTAAAGATCACGTATATGGAATATGGTATCAATCTCTAAAAGATCTATTAGAAATAGTTATATTATTTTTATCAACAATCTGAATACTTCAATACTGTAAATCTACGCGAGCATGAAAAAGAAATATTGCAAGAATTGGATACAGTATGATCCATCAGATTACAATAATACAAGGTAATCAAAAGTAGAAGTAAGAATTTTTGATAGCATGGATTGTTTTCATATAAAATAACTATACGAAAGAGAAGTAAAAATAAAAATTTAGAAAAAATTTTGACAAATTATATATTTCTTTATAATGCAACCACTCTATCGTAGACAGTAGGCATTTATAAGTCCTACCGAGATGAGCTGTAATTGTAAATATCTTTACTATAAAGATTTCATATAATAAAAACAGTTCGTACGATATGTACGAATTTTTTCGTATATATACAGAGCAAGTGGATTTAACCACAAAGATACCCTATAACCCCTAGTATTATGGCTATAAGCAAAGCAAAGAAATCAGAGATACTTAGTACTCTTGAGGGTCACCTAAAAGGAGCTACAAGTATTGGATTTACTTCTAATAAAAAAGTTACAGTAGCAGAAGTTTCTCAGATGAAAAAAGAACTTCGTTCAGAAAATGCGATCTATATGATTGCAAAGAAAACTCTTATATGCATAGCATTTAAGAATGTATATAATGTTGATCTTGATATTAATACACTTCCTGGTCAGGTAGCAGTAGTAATATCAAAAGGTGATAAAATTGCTGGACTTGCGGTAGTAAATAAATTCGCAAAAGAATGGAAGAAAGAAGAGAAGGTTGTATTTGTATGAGGATATCTTGATGGACGCGTAATGGATAGTGTGGAAACTTCAAAGCTTGCAGGACTCCCTTCACGTGAAGTACTTCTTGCAAAACTGCTTGGATCTATGATGTCACCTCTTTCTGGACTTGCTCGATTCTTCGATGGAGCAAAGAATGAGCTTGAAGGAAAGGGTCTTGGAAAGGTTGGAGAGCTTACAAAAATATCAAGTGTTACTGAAGAAGTGGCACCTTCTATTGAATCTGAAGCTACCCCTGCTGAATAATCAATTTGTGTGTTCCATGTTTCTATAAACATGGAATCACGAGATGAGTATTCCTTATTCTCGGATTTGTTTTATCAAGTAATAAAACAAATTCACAATACGTTTTTATTTTTATTATTTTCATATTATGGCTGAACTTAGCGCTAATGCTCAAAAGGTAATTACCCTTGTTGAAGAGCTTACTATCGTAGAACTTGCAGATCTTGTTTCTGCAATGGAAGAAAAATTTGGTGTTTCTGCTGCAGCTCCAGTAGCTGCTGCTGGTGCTGCTGCTAGTGCTGGTGAAGAAGAAAAGACAAGTTTTGATGTTGTAATGACATCTGCAGGAGGACAAAAGATTGCTGTTATTAAGGTAATTCGTGAAATTACTGGTCTTGGTCTTGCTGAAGCTAAAGCTCTCGCAGACAATGGTGGTGATGTTAAAAAAGGAGTTAAGAAAGATGAGGCTGAAAAAATTAAAGCTCAACTTACTGAACAAGGAGCAACTATTGAAATTAAATAATTGAATCTATAAAAAATCCCCTCATAAGGGGATTTTTTTTGTTGAGCTTTGTTGAGTAATAAATTATATATTATTCTTGCTCTTCTTTATCTTTCATTGGTTCATCTACCAATACTTCATCTGCTCATATATTCAATAATTTTTTCAATACTATTCTTGTTGCCCGTATATCACCCATGGCCGTGTGCGATCTGTATGTACCTATATTAAGTGTTTGTGCAAGTCCTCCAGCCTTTGATAAACTTGTACTTCGGAAAGGTAATCACATATGTTTATATCGAGCAATCATATTAACTTGATTCGCAATTGATTTTGTATCGATAATATCATTCCCTAAGCGCATCACAAGATCATCTCTTGATGCACGATGAAATACACTCATCAGAAATGATATATCAGCAACCACATATTGTCCAATAATAATAGGCTTCTGAGGATCTGGAAAATGCGTAGCTAGAAATAAATCAAAGTGATTACAAAACTCCTCATACGCCATTCATGCTGAAATTTGATCAAGTGTAAAACCATTATATTCCAAAGAGCTTGGATCAATCTGGACCTCTTCAGGAGGACACAATACAACTCTCCATTCATCAAGAATATCAAGATTATCATTCATTACCATAGCTCCAACTTCAATAACTCAATGAAGGTATGGATTAAGTCAGGTTAATTCTAAGTCAATAACCAGATAACGTGCATTTTTATTTTGTTCTTCCATAGAAATTATAAAGAATAAATATGGCAGTATAGTACTCTTTTAGATATAAAAAGTCAAAACTATAAAAAAATAAATAAGCCTGATTTTATCAGGCTTATTTATGAAATGATAATTATTTTAGAAGTTCTTCTACAGCTGATTCAAATTGACTTGTTGGGTATGCTCACTCAATTGTTTTATATTTCCCTGTCTTATTATTCAAAACAAGAGTTCCTGGGGTTCAATTGAGATTAAATTTGAGTGCTTCTTTTGTTTGAGATTCAAAAAGGGATAATGTAGATTTTGTATCAATACAGTTTTGCCATTTTTTAACATCTAATCCAATCTTCTTAGCAAGATCAGCTAATTTTGAAACATCCATAACGGATTGAAGAGTGGACTGAGCATATATGCCATTATACATTTTTACATACATATCATCTGTTCATGCTTGTTTTGCACAAAGTACAGCAAGAGCCTTTGTTTGAGTTCCAGGATGATTTACTCATCGACTGTGTTTAAACATACTATTTACCTTATCACCATATTTCTGACGAACTTTTTCAATAGGCTTTTCTTCAGTAGCTTGACGGATACAAAATGGACATTCCATATCAGAATACTCTATAAGAGAAATAGGAGCATCTTTATTTCCTTCTATTACCGCATCAGTTTTTAGTGCTTTAATTTCATCTTGACTCAATGAAGAGGTAACTGTGGGGGCAACTTCATTACCAGAAGTAGTTATGCCAGTTCATTGCTTGTTTCGTGCTTCAATATACTGTTTAATTTGTGGAACTTGATCCTGAAAAGAATATCGTTGTGCAGTTTGTATAAGATTGTAATTTTCTTTTCCTCAAGCCTTTGCATATTCTAAATCAAGTAATGCATCCATAACTGCAGATCGAATACCAATTGCATTTGGACCGGTCTGTCATGAAACTCACCAAAGCGAAATGCTATATCCCATAAGAAGATAGAGTGAAGCTACATTCATGAAGATAGAGATAGCCATAAATATAGAGATCCAATTTGGTGATTCTTTTTTTATAAGAGCCATAAAAACTATGTGATTAAATAATACGTTAAAAGTATAAAACAATCCTGTAGAAATCAAGTAAAAATCCCTTGACGCATCTTATTTCCCTACTCCTCTAGAGATTATCTCATAATACGCACGAATAGCAATCATAGCTGCATTATCTTGTGAATAGATTGATTTTACTGGAAAAAGTGTCTTATAGCCAAGTTCTCATCAGGCACTAGAAATAAATTCTTTTAAAATATTATTTGAACTTACTCATCAGGCAAGGTAAAGATAGGATATATTATATTGTTTGGCAGCTAAAAATAATTTTTTTGTAAGTATACGTACTACGGTTTGCTCAAATTCAAAAGCAATTTTCTCAAATGACATTAGTCCTTTATCTATTTCTCTTTTTACAGCTGTTTTTAATCCAGAAAATGAAAAATTCAATGAATCCTTCTCTAAAAGGACTAATGGAAATATTCATTCATATGAACCAATATAGTTCGATGCTAATTTTGATACAATAGGACCACCTGGAAATCAAAATCACATCATTTTTGCAACTTTATCAAATGCCTCTCAAGAAGCATCATCAATGGTTTCTCAAATTCTTTCCATTTCAAATAAAGATCTCCATATATATAATTCATTATGTCATCATGACACTGTCAATACGATTCATGGAAATATAATATCGTCTGGTGACCGATCAAGAAAATTTGCGAATATATGCCCTTCAATGTGATTTACCCAAATAATTGGTTTTTGAATTGCATCAGCAAGAGTCTTTGCTACTGTCATACCCGTAAGAAGTGATGGGAGAAGTCATGGATAAGATGTACATGCAATATAATCCACTTCATCAATAGAAATATTTCAGTCCTTTAAAACATCAAATATACATGGAAATATCGCATTTGCATGAAGCCTCGCAGCAACCTCAGGAACAACTCATCAGGTAATAGTATGTTCAATTTGTGTGCGTGTTGATATACTTATAAGCATTCAATCCTTAAGAAGTGCTACTGATGTATCGTCACAAGATGTTTCAAAGGCTAAAATGAACAAAAGACAAAAAATAACAATAGTATATACCCTTATATATAAGAAATATAAAGAAAAAGCAATATATTATTCGACGATTATTCCATGTTCCTGTAATATAATTATTTGTTTTTTTGTACATATCTTAGTCAATATTTCCTTAGATAGATTTGATATTCAATCAATATTTCCTGCAAATTGGAGTAATTTTTTACGGGTTACAGGTCCAATACCAGGTATTTCCTCAAGTATATTTTTCTTCATAGATTTGGTACGGGCCTGTATATTGGCTGTAATAGAAAATCGGTGAGATTCATCTCGTACTTTTTGAAGAACCATTAATTCAGGAGATCATTTTGGAAAATGAAAAGATTTTGTATTTCCAAAAGTAAAAACCTCTTCTTCCTTTTTTGCAATCGATGCATATAGCGGAAGCTGTAAATGTAAAGTATCAATATTGGCATCGGTATATTCTTTCATGTATTCACTTATTCAAGCATGAACTCATGAAATTGCTGATGAAAGCTGTCACTTTCATCCATCAATGAGAATTAAATTTGGAAAATTTCCCTCTTTAAGTCATTCAAGAGTACGACGAAACATAACTTCCCTATGAGAAGCATAATCATCAATTTCTCAGTCCAATAAAGTTTTTATTTTATATTTCCTATACCGACTTGAATCCATTTTACCATTTGACATAAGCACCCTTGATGCAGTAGTGAAATATCCATGTGTGTGAGATATATCATAACACTCAAACTCAATTGATCATTTCTTTATAGAAACCTGAAAGAGTTGAGATAAAATAGACGCCATGTTCTCACGTGATAAAATTTTTTGTTCAAGCATTTGTAACTCATTCTTATAGGCAAATTCACGCACTTGGTTGGTAGTAAAGTCGAAAATTTCTTGATAAATTCAATGAATTGAGTTCCTTATGGAAATCTTTCTTTTTTTAAAATATAACAACAAGGATGTATCCGATATGTCTTCTAACATAATTATAGATTCTGGAATATCAGAATCTTCTGATAAATATTGTCTCGCAAGAAATTGAGTTATCATGCAATCTTTTCATTCTATCTTTGATTCTAAAATAGTTCTAAATATTCAAACGGTTTTACCAGATCGAATTTGAAGTAATCCAACAAAAAGCTTATCATATTTCTCAATGGCAACAAAGACATCATGATCTCAAGGAATAACATCACGGGCAATCTGTTTTTCTGATAAATTTTTCATAGCCTCAATTTGTACTTTAATCTTTCACGCTTCTTCAAATTCAAAATTCTTCGCATAATTCTTCATTTTCTCATGAAGTTCTATAAAAATTTTCTTATCATCTCAGGCAAGAAAATGCTGCAATCGAAGAATATTATTAGTATGTTCTTGAATGTTTTTATCTTCTCACAAACATGGACCTGGACAGATTCAAATATAATAATCCATACATGGAATAGACTGAATACTTTTTTTATCAATCTTCCAGCCATTATGACTTCTTATAAATACATATTTACAATTACGAATTTTAAAGATACGCTTCAAATTTTTGATATTTTCATGAATATCGGATCATTGTGTAAATGGTCAGTAGTACATTCAACCATCATGAAATTTATTCCGAACTTTAATAAGTTCAGGTATTTCTCATGAAGTTATTTTAATATATGCTAAATTCTTATCATCTTTCATAAGAATATTATACTTCGGTGACAAGTGTTTAATAAGATTTGTCTCCAATACCAAAGCCTCTACCTCATTTTGACAGAGTATCACTTCAATATCTATAATCTTAAGAACCATTTGTTTCTTTGCTGGGGTTAAGGATTTTATATCTCGAAAATAAGAAGAAACACGAGACTTTAGGTTTTTACTTTTTCCAACATATAAAATTTTCCCATCAGCATCTTTCATCTGATATACTCAAGGAGATTTTGATAAAGTTGAGAGAATTCTTTCAAGATGTTCAGAAGGTTGAAATTTCATGGTATGATGATATGAAAAATATAGAATAATCAATACAAGAGCTTTTTGACAGGTACTATTTTTTTTATAATATAATCCTATTAAACGCTAATATATCATCATGAATCAAAAAGATTACTATTCTGTACTATGAATATCAAAAGATGCAAGTATATCAGATATAAAAAAAGCATATAAGAAAAAGGCTATGGAATTTCATCCTGATAGAAATAAGGACAATAAAAATGCTGAAAAGAAATTTAAGGAAATAAATGAAGCGTATCAAACTCTGTGAGATGAGAAAAAAAGAAAATCATATGACCAATTTGGGAATACAGATACTATGGGATGAAATTATTGAAATCCTTTTTCTGGTGGTTGATTTGAAGATATATTTTCTCAATTCGGATGAAATGGATGATGAAGAAAACAAAATAGTGAATTTGATTTTTCAGATTTATTTGGAAATAATAACCATAAAGAAAAGGCAAAGCAAGAAAGTAATGCTCCATCATTGGATATTATAGAGACCGTGGAAATACCATTCCTTGATTTCTTATTTGATACATCCATATCAATTAAAACTGTCTATGGAAAGAATTTATCTCTCAAAGTAAAATCTGGAACGAAGCCAGGAACAAAATTTAAAATTTCTTGAAAAGGAAGAACAAATAATGGGGTCACTTGAGATATGTATATTATAGTAAATGCTAAAATGCCAAAGGAGATTACCGAATGAGTAAAATCTATGCTAGAAGCTATTCGATATCAATTATAAATTATGAAACGATATATACTGTTGGATAATATTCGTTCCCTTCATAATGTTGGATCAATATTTCGAACTGCTGATGGATCATGATTTGATATGATTTATTTAACGGGATATACTCCAACACCACCGAGAAAAGAAATATCAAAAACTGCACTTGATGCAGAAAATTCAGTGCCTTGGGAATTTTATAAAGATCCAACGGAAATTATTCAGTTCCTTCAATGACAATGAGTAAAAATTCTCTGCATCGAACAAGATGGAAATAGTAAATCGATTGAAAATATAAAAATACATAAAAATGATTCTATATGCTATATTGTATGAAATGAGAAAACATGAGTATCGAAGTCATTATTAAATATTGCTGATGTTATTATTGAACTTCCAATGTTAGGAATTAAACAATCTCTCAATGTGAGTGTTACAGCAGGAATAATAATGTATATTGATATGCTCTATAAACGAATATAATATCTACCTTCTCTCAATATGAACTTGCCTATTTCTTAGTATCTCAATTTGTAATAAACTAAGTATAATTTCAGCATCTGTTCATTTCAGCACTATTTTCTGAATCCAATCATTTGCACGTTTATCCCATATATCTCGATCATAAAAAAAAGAAAAGTCATTTAATTGCATCTCTTGTTGGAGTGACTGTATTTTATTCGATAATTTCCATATAATATCCTTCACAATTCACTGAGACTTATCTTGAACAAATAAGTGTATCAGATTTCCATAAGGTGGATATCAATATTTTTTTCTCATTTGAAGACAGTATTGAAAAAAAGATTTATAATTTCATTCTAAACATATATCTATAAAAGAAGAGTCCTTTAGATATGTTTGAATTAATACATGTGATCCATATTTTAATGCTGAGGTAATTTGTAAATATATTTTCTCTTCAATTCTATAATCAGGAATAGTAAACTCACTTTCCAATAGTAAAAAAGAAGTGAGTACAATATTGTTATTATGAATCGAATTTGCCATATCAGTACCAATAATAATATCAGCAGATTCAATTCATCAATATAAATTCCCTCATTCTTTTTTTATATCCGAATCAAGCCGAATAATATTTGCTGTTGGGAATAATCTTACTAAATCAGTAAAAATTTGTTGAATTCCAATTCACTTTGAAACGATATTGTGTGATGAGCATTCTGGACATGATATTGGGAGATCAATGGTGTTATTACATTGATGGCAAATCAAAGTCTTCTTGGGATGAGTATGATACGAATAAGCAACATCACAAAATGGACATTTCCAATAATACGCACAATCATTACAGGAAAACAATCTCCCGTATCATCTTTTATTATAGAGCAAAAGAACTTTTTTCTTAGAAAAAATTACCTCCTCAATAGAAGTAAAAAGCTCTCGAGAAATGAATGCTCCCTGCAAAATGGTATCAGAAAGATTTATTAACGAAACATATGATGAGTTCATAATTATAATAACTCTTCTTCAAGAAACTTTATAAACTCTCGTACATTTTCATGATTATGATAAATAGAGGCGTATCGTAAAAATGCTACTTCATCCAAGTCTCTTAATCGACGGAGTATATCTTTTCAAATTCTCTTTGAAGTGATTCCTTGTTTATTTTGAGCCCACTCCATTTCAAGAGCATTAATAATTTGTTCGAGTTTATCTGGATCAAATTTTCTCTTAACAAGCGCTTTGGTCATAGAGCTTACAACCTTCGTACGATCATAGGTTTCAAGTTCACCAGAAAGCTTCGTAACCATAAAAGAAACGAACTCTAAACGTTCAAATGTCGTAAAACGAGCGCTACATTTTTCACATTCACGCCTTCTTCTTACCGCCTTTCCATCATCAGTTAATCGTGAATCTATGACTTTTGTATCAAGATTTTTACATTTTGGACATTTCATAATTCTTAAAAAAGAATGTAATATACAAAGAATATAGAATTAGTCTCCAATGTCAAAAACGATATACTATTATTCCACAATAATTTTTTCAAAACTCGTATAACCCATAAGATAAGGATTATATAAATAATAACCTGTAGCTGGTGGCCACATATATTCTCATTGCCATTCAGGCCGAAAAAAGTATTCATACTTAATAGAATCACCATATCACCAAGCTGCGTGGGCAAAAATACGATCAATTTTATTCTCAACATATGAGAATCACCAATTAGTAGCATCCATTTTTACTGACATCTCAGTCGTTTTAAAGGTTTTATTCAATGGATGATATCCTCAGGGAAGAAAATCCTCAATTGCAAAATCTGTCCAACTCATATCTTTTTTTGTTGGTATGAATGCCTCAATTAGAACTTTATATAATTTTCATTTCTTTATTACTCCATTAATAATAGGTATGGTGTGAACAAATTCTGAATTATACGCATCCTTTGAAATTACTCCTGCCTCTTCATCTACTTCAAATAATGATCGTTTTATATGTACTCAAGAATCTTTTGATGGGAGCACATATGGATCAGCTGGAAAAAGATTATACATAATGCTAGTACGAATTGGGTACTGACTCTTCAAGGAAAAATTGATTGCTGATCAAATACTTGAAACTTGGATTGAAAGTGATTGAAAAAGATTATCACTTCAAATTGTTATAACTTGTTTTATATCTCAGGCGTGAATTGTAACATCTGTTGTTGGATATTGTTGGATTTTTTTAGCATGTTTAAAGAAGGCTAAAAATGTTTGATATTTAGATTGTGTAGAGTAATAATAACTATTCCAATCAAGCATAGATAATTCATCAAGAATCTTCTCAGCATTAGAAAATTGACCTGTTCTATCAAGTAATATACTTGCAAGGATTGCCTTATCGGCAAATTTATCCCAATAATACCAAGAATCAAATCAATCTGCTTTAGAAAGAATTTGAACTTTCGTAGCATCTAGCAATGATTGATCAAACTTTACTATTTTATTTACATCAAGATAATGACGCCCATAAACATAGGAGAGTAATGCATGTCAATTGAGTTGTTTGGAATCAATAGAATCGTACAATGTTCGAGCAAGTGGACTTTGAATTCTTGCAAGTGTCCAAAATAAATCAGCTTTATCTTCGAGTGTTGTATATTCTCATATATTTGATTCAATATATCAAGTAACCCTTTCTATCATATCAATAGGAACGTCTGCACCCAATTCTTTCATAGCAACAAGACTCCTTAATACATAAGGGGTAATGTGATTATTGACAATAGATTCTCATGGCCAATAAACAAATCAACCATTATCATGCTGCATTGACTTAATACGTAATATTCAAACATTAATATTCTTTAGGAGTTCATTTTTATCTATTGATAGATCGGAAATGAGAGATCCTATATTCAGAAGAAGTACATTTGGCAAAGTAGAAGAAATGGTCTGTTCTATGCATCAGTATGGGTAGACTAAAAATGACTTAAGAATATCATTCATTCATGCAAGAAAAGTAGGACTCAATCGAATAGTAACAGTGCTATTTTTTTCATGCAAATTAGAACGATCAATCTGGGTCTTACGATCAAGGGATCATGTTAATAAAAATGAATCTAATCTTTTTTCTATAATAATAGGATCTTCTGCATACTGTATTGTTGACTGAATAGAATCAATAATCTTTCAGTCCAATCATGTAACAGTCAGTATATATGGTATATTTTTCGCTCATTTCCCGATTGTTGTACTCACTGGAAAAGATATAAAATTTGGTTTTCATGGAAGAAGTAAAAACTCTTTTATTCAAGAACCTTGAATATCTATAGTATCTACATCAAGCTTAACGTAAACCAATTTTTGTTCTTTCGTATTATTAAAGATATTTGCATCTATAAAAAATCTATCTCATCATCGAATGATATAAGGAGATTTTGGTTCAATAAGAAAATCTTTTCTTACCTGAATAGTTTTTTCACTCGCTCCAAAAAATGAATCCTTACTATTACCAATAACAATAATACGATAATTTGTAATATTATCAGAAAGTGGAAATTTAATTTTTGCATATCAGAATTCATCAGTTTTTATCGATGAATTATAGTAGGCAGTGTTTTTGAAAGATGTACGCGTAGATGAAAGGGAATCTCATCATTTTCCTCACCCACCTCAGGCCGATCATTTACGAGAAAAATAGGAATTCTCATCCATCCCGAGGAGAGTTAGAATGGTTTTATTAGCAAAAATAAGCTTCTGGTAAAATTTTGGTAAAATATCTAAATCAATATTTCACAAAAGAGCTATTAGACTATCGTCAACTACCATGACGGTAAATTCTCAGATAATTGGTTTTCATTTTTGATCCTTCATAGATAATGAGAGATCGACAGTATCTTGAGTTTTATATTGATTTTTATCAGTTGAAACTGAAATATTCATTTTCTTATCACTCTGATCTACAATAATTTCAGCATATCAAACACGATATTCTGGAAGTACCGAAATACCCGATAAAGTAATGAGAGATCACGAAGTCATAGCGACTCATTTCATTTCTTTTGTTTCGATAGCAACTATAGATATATATGCATTTGGGAAGAATTTTTCGTCAACAAGAAAAGAGTGAATAAATGTGTTTGAAGATACATCTATATAATCAGAATATATAACCTTGTCTTTTTCTACAGTCATTAATATCTTCCCTTTTGAAAAAGGAAGTCTGACAAATAATTTTGCAGTATCTCAAATATGATAAATATCTTTTTCTAGAAATATATGGATTTTATTATCATCAATCTTTGGGTTACTCATACCCCCGGAGCTATAAACAAAAAAACTATTATTTATCGTTGAATCCAATTGAGATGAAGATCCGGTCGTAAAAGGTCTAGTTTTAATATAATATTCTCAAGGTACAGAAAAGTTTTTAGAAAAAGTAAATATACCATCCTTTATTCATGCTCATGATGAGGAAATAAATCAAGAAAATACTTCGATATCATTGGAATGAATAATAGGACGATGAGCTCATGTAACATCTTCCAAAGAAGTATTCTCATATTCACGACGGAAAATACTATATATAAATTTATTATTATAATTTTTATTCCATGTACCATGTTGCATGAGGACCTGAAAGACATTTAATTTATTAATTTCAAGAAATTTATATTGTGGTACGATATTTGGAACATTTCATTGATCAATTCATTTTATATTTTCTGGAATTTTAACAAGAATACTATTTGCATTCGTAATGGTTTCGTTTGTTAATGGATCAACAACAGTAACTTCAAAAATATACTTATAATCTGAAAAGTATGAAAAAAAGTTTATAGGTACTCGGACCATTCAATATCCATCAGCATCAAGCTGCTCTGATCCCTCGGTATAAAACTCACCTACTGCATCATTGTAGCATCACCAAAAACAATTATTCCAGTAATCATTTCACCAAAATTCTTGTTTATAAATACGATACGTAAACTTTGCATTCCTCATTATCGCACCATTATAATATTGTGATCGAATTTTTGCTTGTAATGTAAATACTCATTTATATACATTATCATACCAAGTATATTGATTCGTATCATTTGTTTGTTTTTCTACAGAAATGAATCAATCTTTATCAAGTTCATTTCCAGCAACATCAATCAAAACCTCGAATGAAGGATTTTTAAATATCTCAACCTGAAAATTACCATATGCATTTTCAATATATACTGTCTGATCGTGTGAAGATTGGATTTGAAAAGAATATGATCAAAGTGGTGATTCTGTAGGAATCTTATAGTCAAATGAAATTGATCAAAATTCATTCATCCGTAGAAGAGAATTATGAACTTGTTTTCCATTTGGATCGGATATTATAAGTATATATTCCTTCTTACTTGGAATTACTAATCATGTTTTTCGCTCACGAATTATACCATGGATATGTACTGTATCACTTGGAAGATACAACTTTCTATCAGTATGCAGAAACATTGTTAAAGGAGATTGGTTGTATGCATATCATTCCGCATATTCCGAACCACCTTTAAGATTAAATCAAAAATTCCAAGGTGCTATTCCATCATTCCATGTACTTACAACATAGCCCATATTAGTCACATCTCTTCAAAAGAGCACAAAAGATTGATATGATCCATCTTGACTTGATCACCACCAATCCTCAAAAGTAAGAGCATATGCACTTCAGTATCCATTCTCTTGGATGAACTGGTTTATATTCAACGATAGAACTCATTTTTCATCCGTCTTTCAAATTGTAATTCATGTTGAAAATCTATCAGCAGAAATAGGTATATTTTTTGTATCATACTTTTGAGACTGTGAATTCCATGAAACTTCTTTAGTTTTAGTAATATTTTTATAAATTTTAATATCTAAATCACCGATTGGTTTTCCAGAAAATAAATCAGTTGCCAAAAGAAAAATATCACCATTTTGAGAGATTTTAGCAGTAATATTTGTATTAATAATTGAAAAAATAATTGGCCTAACAAGCATTTTAATTCAAGAGATTTCTTCTTTATCTGATAAAAATGCTACATATAAACCATTCTTTATATCCATTGAAAAATCTGATAGTTGAAAAGAAAAACCAAAATCAGCACTATTAATGAGATACTTTCTTGTTTGACATTTTGTTAAACCTGATCAGGATAATATTCAGCTTAAATCACTAGAATCATCTTTTGTTCATATATCTTCTATCTGCTCTAGGCGAGAAAATGTATCTATATCAACTCGACAGAGTGATATAGATTGTTGGTTGTTTTTTAATCCATATGAAAAAACTCGAAATTTTGGATTATCAAAGGCAGTAAATACTCTTCGTTTCTCTTTCAATCGGATTGAAAGATATGGATCCTTCGATATTTTTACTGGAAAAGAATATGATACAGATTGTCAATAAATATCTTCTAAATCATTTATGGACATAGTATATTTCTTTTCTATCTGAAGAGGAAGAGTAACTATTGCGCGCTGTGGATATAATATAATATCATCAATGGTAATATCTAGGCCATTGATGGAAAGATGTTTTAAGAAATCAATTTTCGCTCTCGTTCTATTATCAATAAAATCTATAGAATTCACTCATCCAGTATCACTATAAATTGGTGAGGAAAAAGAAAAAGAAACCTGAGACTTCATATCGATCTCTGGAGAAGCTGATACTTGAATCTCTCAAGATACAATAAAAGGAGATACATTGGAATTCTCAATGAGTAAAAGTTCTCAATTAATTCATGCAAATATACATTCATTATTATAATCTATTGGATTAGCTAATTCTATCTTTGAAGCAAAGTTTCAATTTCAAATTTTGATAATATCAAGAATCTTTCCTCAAATTTCAGTAAAATCCAAGTTCCAATCATTTTGATAAGAAAAGCATTGATTATTTATTTTTTTACTACTATAAAAATGAAGATTATTGAATATATCTACCGATGAAAATCCATAAATTTGAATTCAGTATAATAAATCTCTCGGGAGTCAAATTCTATCAATAACAACACTAGGATTATTAGATCGGAAACGAAATATAAAATCATGAGGAAGTCTAAAATCTGAATCACTCAATAATGTATTATAATAAGCTGAATCAATAATAATTAGATCATTATCTTTTAATCCAGATACTATTTGAATAGAGAGAATATTTTCATGTTGTTCAAATTGAATTCAGGCTGGAGAATTCTTTTGTAAAATTCAGTTAACCCGAATACTTTTTTGTAAATAAGTGATATTTAATAATCATTCTACACATGCTCATGATGTAGTCGGATTATTTTTAGAATCACATATATTTTGAGATGAAGAAAAAATAGGCTTATCAAAAATAATTTTCCAATCATTTCATTCATGGGAGTATCCATCTTTTATTGGCAATGTTAATGTATGTGAATAAATTCAGAATACATATACTCCCAATCCTATCACTCAAACAAATGCAATAAAAAGAAGAAAGTACCGAAAAATATTTTTCATAATAAGTATTTTATATACTAGAATGATACCAAAAAAAACTATAAAGCAAAATAAAAATATAGACCCGCTATTGGGTCTATATTTTTATTTAATTATGGTAAATCAGGTAGGTGGGTTATTAGATATAATTGGATTATGGATAATTACTACAGCCTCATTTCTTCAATTATTATATAAAGAAGACCACAGAGCGCTATTCCATCAAATATTTTTCATTCTTAAGAAAGATAAATCATATTCAACTGCCTTATGAAGATTATCGGTAACTACTTGGCCCGGAAGAAAATATAAATCAGAACCAGTATCTCATCAAAGCACTGCTCATCAGATGGTATTTCTAGAAAAAACAGAACCAAAAAATACTATCTGGTGATCAAGGGTATTTGTTCTATAAGCATTGGAAAAAGGAAATCGATCACCATGAATATCAACGCTCATAATAGATCAATCCGTATATAATATAGCAGCAATATATGCAACATTTGGATATATATAAATATTCCCTGGACTTGAGGCATCATCAGAAATCAAGATAATACCTACATTTTTATTTATTGTATTGAAATTATCCTTGATTTGAAGATTTCAATTTTTAATAATTAATGTATCCCAATCATTCGGAACTCACTCTAGTATATAGTCTCATTCAATGTATTTAATATTATTAACTACCTCTCCGTTTTCTAATCAACGAATAAGAGTGGTAGCATTTTTACGAATCTCTGAACGAATAGAAAATCCCTTAACACTTCATAAATTTTCATCGGTAGATATAAATCCTTCTTTTCAGTATGACTGCTTATTTCATTCAATGAATATACGATTAATAAGACCAGATTCAAATAAAATTCAAGAAGAGAAATCATTATTCTGATATGTCAGATAGTATTTTGTATACTTACTTTGAAGTTCACGAGAGATAAGTGGATAGCGAATTATTGGAAAAGACTCTAATCCATAGCGTGTAATTTCTGAAGAAAGTTGTTCTAATAAAAGGGTTCAACTTGTAGAAGTAAATTCATTGCGCGATGTAATCTGGAATCAGGAATCAAGTGGAACAAATGTATCAATAAAACCAGTAATAGTGTATAGAATCGAATTATAAATAGGAAGTTGTGGAGCTATGGGAAGAAAAACTCACTGTATTAATCAAAAACGAATCATATCAGTATCAAGTAAGATCTGACCGGTAAATAATTTAATAAATGAAGCTATATTTGATACAGAACCAAGTGGAATCTTCCATAATATTCCAGTATTCGTATAATCCCTATTCCATCAAGTCATCGAAAGCTCAAAAGATTCGGAAAAATCTCCAGGAGAAAAAGAAGATACCAATATTTGGGTTATTCCTGATGAATTTAAAGCTCATGTAAAATAAAATCCAGAAAAATAGAATAATAAACTCTCCTCCCCTGTGTTAGAAATGCCATCAAGAAAAAGTGTCTTAACTCCTGCTCAAGATGCATGAAGTAAATTAAATACTTCTTTATTTATAATTGGATTATTATACGTATCAAGTAACCGAATTGTATAGACAAAATAATCCATAGCATCTGCATAAATTCAAGTACCAACTCGATTAATAATTTCAGCATGAAGGATATTATTTGGATGTGAATCAAAATTCGTATCAATATCAGTTATATTTCCAGCAAAGTCAACCGCTAAAAGTTTAAAGTTATATTTTCCAGCTAATTTTATACCTCAACTCGATGTACAATCATGAGTAAGAACATCAGTATCAATATCATTCGTTCAAGCAGGATTAAAGGTATTAACTGAATTTAGATAACTAAATTCACAAACTATAGTATCCAGAGGATTTCAATTAATATCCTCTGTCAAACGCAAAACTCAAGAAACACTTTTTAGTCCAGATACTCAAAATGAAGGAGTTGGCTCGTCACTCACTTTTATTATAAATTTATCACTTGCAAGAAAATTATCATCCAAAGAAAAAACGCCACTCGTACTAGAACCAATAATATTATTATTTACTGTAATTTGAACCGTGGGTAATCTCAAATCGATCAACGGAGTAACTTGAAAAGTATTAGCAGGGAGACAAGTATTACCAAGTACAACATCTTCATAACAATATGCTTGAGTCGTAACAATTAAGGGACAAACAAGTCATGATGAAGCATTTGGAGCTGTAACTGTTTTATCAGTAAGGGTAGGTGAAATACTAAGTTGCTTATGCGCAACTTGTAATTCTGAACTATAAACAACTCCATTGAATACACGGTTTCAATAACATCAGGAAACTTCAGACTCTGGTAATCAAGAAACAGTATCCTTACAAGGTGCCTTGGCCCAAACTCAAGTATTCGTCCATCATCCAGTATAAGTTGTTTGGAATTCGGAACCATCTTCATCATGGTTTAATATAACTGATCAAGAACAAGTTGGTGCAGTAGTATCATGGTTATATGTACGATTTTCGCTATACAAATAACCACCACTATTTACACTCTGAATCAAAACCGAAGGTGAAATAATAGTTATACCATCAGTATCATACACAGCTCATGAATAGTATTGACCAATATTAGATGTAAATCTCGGATCGGTAATAGGAATATCAACTCAACCGATGGTAATATAATACTCTGCTGCACAAGCATTTCAACTACATGATTTTACACTATAGTTTTTAAATGGATTAAATGCACCGGTAAAATATTGCTTTAAGCATAAACGATATCTTCATTCAATTTTCGGATAATCCACAATTCAACTCGACGGTGAAATCTCACAGAAGCTACCACATGCTTCTTGAGAACCAATTGAAACCCAACAGCCATTTTGAGCAAAAGAAGCATCAAATTTTATTAAAATTAAGAAACAGAATAATAATAAAATTCCCAATTTTCAGAGCAAAGAGATCATACACACGTAAGTAAAAGATTATTGGGTTATATCTGATTGAGGCTTTTTTCGGAGAAAGATAACAAAAATTAAAATTCCTGTACCTAATAAAATACAAATAATTCAGAAAATATATGCATTAGATATACCCCCTATTGTATCAAATCATACCATTCATCTTTCCTTCTGTAATTCAGTTATCCTTTGATTTATATATGAAATTATATTTTCATATTTCTTTTTTATTTCAAGTAATAATTTGTCAGCTTGTACTTGAGATATTTTTCCTTGAGTAACATCATTTTGAATAGATTGAAGTGCTTTTGCATAAGATTCTGAAGACTTTAATCTTTCAGAAAGTAAATCACGTAAAGACATTCCAATGAATTTATCAAATTCTGATGATCAAGTTTCAATAATTGGGGTATTTACAAAAACAGTACCAATAAATAAATCAGAATAATTGAAAGATCATGGAATTTTCTTATCTTTATTTCGTTTATCTGGAAAAGGTATAATACAATCTCATATTCTTGTATCTGGGTATTCTATATTAGAAATATCAAACTGCTTAATATCTAATCATTCAATCCAACGAGAAATAAGATGAACTCGTTCTTTATAAGAAATATTACAATTTAAAAAAGTTGATTCAAAATTATTTAAAATATCTCACGATTGTTTTTTTGCTAATAAATATGCATCATAATCAGAGCTTACAGCCATTCTGATAAATTTAATCATATTCTCACTTGGTATTGTTTGAACCTTTCTATCAAGCTCATATGGCCACCCAGGATTAAACATTATTCATTTTGCTGGCACTATATCTTTTCTTATTTCATCTTCAGATAACTGAGCAAATGCAGAAGGTACAAGTGAAAAATACTCTTTATCTTCTTTTTGATAAAGAGACAATGATTTATATTGATTTGAACAAACTGATGGGAGTGTTGATATTGTAGGATGGATAAGTTCAAGGCATGTTTGATTATAGATACGATTATAAAAATCACTCTGCACTGTACTTACTGTCTTGTATGAATCTGGATTTGTCATAGCCGTTACCTGCATGGGAAATGTTTCATACTCATTGAAGTATGTAGATTTATTATCATACGCCACAGTAACTAAATTTATTCTAAAAAGAGGCCTACCATGTCGATCAAGGGCTGATATACGAACTTTACCAATAAGAAATTGTTTTCCATTCTTTGTAACCCTATCATAAATTTCAAATCAAGAATCATCCAATGTGTTGGTAAGATAGTTATTTGGATCAAGATTCTGAAGTGTATTTGATCATTTTGGTATTAAATTAAGATAACCACAACTCAAAAATGTACCATTATGAGCTAAATGATGAGTATATACCAAATTATTCTTGAAATGTTCATAATTATCACCAAGAAAACCTAGATCAGCATCTGAATTTATAGGGAAAGTAAAATTCGTAACCGATCAAAATGACGAAAATTGAGATTGTATATAATTACTCGTTGCAATTACAGTGCCTATATTATTACGTCGTGCAAAAAAGAAAGGGCTATTATCTGGTTTTCTTACTCGATTATTTCGAAATGAGGAATACGTTGATAAATTCAATTCTGTACCATTTTCATTTTGGGCTTTTTTTAGATTCTTTCCATATATATCACTTACTGATTTCGTAAGAATTTCAAAACATAAATCTTCTTCCCCTGTAGATGCAAAGAGTGAAAAAGGAAGAAGGAAAAATACAAAAAAACTGAGAATTTTGAAAGGCATAGTTTAAAAGATCAAAAATAATTAATGACTGTGTCTATTTATAGTAAGGGTTCCAATGGTTATTGGACCATCATTTGATCCGGTAAGAGTTGCCTCAGCTTGGGCTACTCATGAATTATACCAATTAGTAGGATCAAAAATATCAATATAACGAATATCTGCAAAAACATTTCATTGCGATGCATTTATAATAAGTTGCACACCAAAAAAAATAAGAGCAACTCAAGTCAGTCCAAGAATAGAAAGAGAAATTTGCTTCATAGAGAAAAATTAGATATAAAGTTATATTATCTGAACTCTACCGTATGCTAAAATATAAGCAAATTGGATAAAAGTACAACACTATACTATAGAGTATTGTACTTATGTAAAAAATAAATAGTTGTATAATTATATAAATATTGTGTTATATAATTACTTTGATAATTTCTCAGGAAGAGCGGAATTATTTTCAAAGAAAACATCAAATTCATCCTGAAGTATTTCTTCTTTTTCTAAAAGAGTATTTGCTAATAGTTCATGTAAAGCCTTATTATCTAAAATAATATCGTGTGCTTTTTTATAAGCGTCTTTTAACAAGAGTTGAACTTTTTTATCAATCAACTTTCTTGTGTCTTCAGAAATAATTTTTTCACCATTTTCAGCACCTAGAAAATTTCCTTCCATAGCATCTGGTGCAAAATTCTCAGGACCAACATCTTCATCAAATCAAAACCTCATAACCATTGCTCTAGCTATTTCTGTGGCACGTGCAATATCACTCGATGCACCAGTGGTAATATATTGTTTTCAGAAGAATATTTCCTCTGCGACTCTTCCACCAAATAAGGTAGTTAACTCATCTAAATATTTCGCTCGAGATACATATGTTCTATCCTTCTCAGGAAGAAACCATGTAACACCTCCTGCACCTCAGCGTGGAAGTATTGATATTTTATGAACTGGATCAGTATGTGGAAGCATTTTACCAACAAGAGCATGTCAAATTTCATGATATGAAGTAAGTTTCTTCTCATATTCGGTCATTCGAAGAGATTTTTTTTCATTTCCCATAACTATCTTCTCAATAGATTTTTGAATCATATCTTGAGAAATCTTCTTAATATTTATCTTTCACGCAGATATAGCAGCCTCATTTAGTAGATTTCATAGGTCAGCTCATGAAAAGCCTACAGTAATTGCAGCAATTTTCTTAAAATCAACCGTAGACTCAAATGGTTTTCATTTTGCATGAACTTCTAATATCTTTATTCTATCATCGAGGTTTGGTAAATTGATTGTTACTTTTCGATCAAAACGACCAGGACGCAATAATGCCTTATCTAGAACATCTGAACGATTCGTTGCCGCAAGAACTATTACATTTGTTTCATTATCAAATCCATCCATTTCTGTAAGAATTTGATTTAATGTTTGTTCTCTCTCATCATGTCACCCACCAATTCATGGTGAACGCTTTTTTCCTATAGCATCTATTTCATCAATAAAAATAATCGAAGGAGATCTCTCGCGTGCTTCTTTAAAAAGATCACGAACTCGAGCAGCTCAAACTCAAACAAACATCTCAACAAATTCAGATCATGATATAGAGAAAAATGGAACATTTGATTCTCATGCAACTGCTCTTGCTAAAAGAGTCTTTCCAGTTCCAGGAGGTCATTGAAGAAGAATTCAACGAGGAATTTTTGCTCATAAATCCTTATACTTTTTTGGATTTTTTAAAAAATCTACTATTTCCCATAAATCTTCTTTTTCTTCCTCTGCTCATGCAACATCAGAAAAAGTTACTTTTTTACTTTCTTCTGGCTCATATACGCGGGCTCTACTTCGAATAAATGCCATTGGACCAGAATTTCATCATGAAATCTTTCAGAAAAGAAAAAATAATAATACGACGAAAAGAATAGTTCCTAGGAGACTTGGAAGTAACTCCATCCAAAAATTTCACCAAGCTTGATCTTTAATTGTTATCTTAGTTGGATTTTTTGGATTTGATAAACCAACATCCACAATATTTACAGCTAACGGAAGAATAATCTTATCGATTTCTTGAACTTGCTTTCAATTTATAATAAGTCCATGAGATATCTTATGTTTTGCCTCAATATTATTGCCTGCAACTACAATCTCTTCGTACATTCAAGAGTTATAATTCACAATAAGAGTATTCAATCCTATTTTATCATTTATTTTTGTAGCCTCTTCTCATTGAAAAAATGCAACATATATAATCGAAAGAAATAGAAGGGCCGAAAATATAGATATGTATATATTCCCTTTTTTTACTTCTTTTGAAGGATCATTTTCTTTCTTTTGTTCTTTCTTTTTTAATTGGGAGTCTTTTTTCTTGAACATTGTAATAATTTTAATAAAAAAAATAGCGAATCAATTATATTGGAAGATAAGAGAAATCAAGTTTTGCAGAAATTTTTAATATGGGGAACAACTCGATATTTCTTTTATTTCCCAATTTTGATCCTTTGAAATTAATTCATGAATAATTCCATTCGAATGGAGAGCTCAATAAGTAGCATAAATATTTTTATGAACATCATTTTGTATTTCAGTAGCTATAATCTTATTTCTTTCATTCAATATAATACTAAACACTGGAATATTCTCAATTGCATCCATATTTACGCTTCAAAGCGTATTTAAAAGAGCATGAATTCAATAACGAAATATCCTCTTTTCATTCTCAGTAAAATTATTAAATAATTCAACATATTCATGTATATCGATAGGATTATTATTTTCTCATATACTTCAAGAACTATACTTCTCTTTTGACATTCGAACAATATCATCAATCGAAATATCAACATTTTTAGATATTCTTTCAAAATCATTACCAAATAAAGTTATATAATTTTGAGACTCTAATTGCAATATTCATGCAATATCACCATATGTATCAGTACGTAGGTTAATACCAAGAAGATTATGAAAATATTTTAAATTCTCTGGTGTCCCGGGACGAACTCATTCATAGTAAATGAATGATCCTGATAATGTATGATTTTTATAATTATTCCTCACACAAGCATAGAAATCACTTTTTGCTATGTGAGACATCTCCTGAATGTATAAAGTTCTATCTTTATTTTTAAGTGTTATAAACGATAGATTTGCTGGAGATATCTCATTCCAATAGTATGAAAAAAATCCAAAGGCTATGAGAAATACACCTTCGATTCAAAGAAGATATGTGCAAAAACGTATAAATATACCACCATATGCTTGATTCCATTTTTTAGTGTATACTACATATGTAAGTAAGACGAGTAAATATATTCAACCAAATAAGGTAAGTTGAACTAAAATGGACAAGATTCAAGAAATTCCTGATAACCAGAAATGAAATATTACATCCCCAAGGGCCAGAATAGAAAAAATAATAAACATAAAGTACTTAATTAGAATCTTCTTCTCATTTTTTATACATGCTTTTTCTACTTCGTAACTCAAGATCGATAGGAGTTCATTCGAAACCGAAAAATTCTCTAATTTTATTTTCCATATAACGAAGATATGAGAAATGAAAATGATCTGAATTATTCACTGATACAAGAAACCTTGGCGGATTTACATCAACCTGTGATCAGTAGTATACTTTTGGTTTATGAGACTTTCTACTTCCAGTAGGCGCATGTTCATAGGTAATCTGTGATAAGAACTGATTAAATACACCCGTTTTCACGCGTTTATTTCTTTCTTTTCTTATTGCTATGGCATGTTCTAGAATTTTATCTATCCTTTTACCATCTATAGCAGAAGTAAAAACAACTGGTACATAAGAGAGAAAATCGAATTTTTTAGAAAGATAACGCATGTATCGTTCCAAAATAGTATCAACTCAAACATCTGGCTTTGAAAGCACTTTATCCCATTTATTAACAACGAGTATAATACCCTTTTTTTCCTCAAGAGCCTTAGAGACTATATGTTGATCTTGATGTGCTACTCATTCGAAAGCATCTATTACAACAGCTACAACATCTGCTCTAGATATGGAACGTTCAGCACGAAGAACGCTCCATTGTTCAATATTAGCAGATCAAATTTTTCCAGATCGTCTAATACCTGCAGTATCAATCAAACAAAACTCTTCATTATTCCAAGTAAATAATGTATCAATAGCATCTCGTGTAGTACCTGGTAGATCTTTTACAATGGACCGAGTCTTTCATGAAATAGCATTTACAATTGAAGATTTTCCTACATTTGGACGTCCAATAATAGCCAATTTAAGACTTGTATCCTCTTCATCTTTCAGTGTATATTTATAGCCTTCAGCCTTTAGAATTTCTGCAATCTTTATTTTTAATGCATCAATTCATCTATGTTGAACTGGACTTGTAGGAAAAACATCTTCAAATCAAAGAGATAGAAGATTATACGATTCTAGTGCCCTATCTTTATTATCTGCCTTATTTGCAACGAGAAGGATAGTTTTATGAGATTTTCGTAATTTCTTAGCAATTACCTCATCAAATTCAGTTATCTTATCATATTCAAGAATGAAAAGTATAATATCAGATGATTCAATAGCCTCATCAACACGGACACGAACATCTTGAAGAATGGATTCATCATTTCCATATACCAATCATCCACTATCAGCAAGTACATAAGAAATTTCATTCTCAGCATCATGAAGTTCGTATTCGATAATATCACGAGTTGTATTTTCTTGATCTGAGATAATAGCAATCTTATGCCCACTTATAATATTAAATAAGCTTGATTTCCCTACATTGGGACGTCATACAATAGTAACTCTCGGTAACATATATATTGAAAATATTGGAACAATAAAAGTCAATAATACAAAAAAAAACGAAAAAAACAATATGAAATATATTTATCTTACAGAAAACATACCATGAATATGATAGAGAATCTTCCCTACTTCAATATTATTCTTCAATACTTGAATACCAGGATAATCATCTTGATTAAAATATTTAAGTGTAACACTGGAATCATTTGTGTAGATATTTCAATCCTCTGCAAGTCCAAAAACAAACTGATGACCTTCAATAATACTAATTCCACCAGGAAGAACTAGAGAGGTAAGTGGATTTACTATATATTGATTTGGAGAATTTATAATAGCATAAACCCCATCTGAAGAAATCTGAGAAAAATCAGACACTAAAGTAAAATGAGATTTCTGTTTCTGAAGAATAATACTTTGTTTATATTTATCATCTATAACGAAAGTCATTGGAGTTGTCTTATTGGCAGGAATAACCTTAATATTCTCTGCAGTTACCATCTTTCCAGTATCTTCACGAATTATTGCAATTCCAATACCATCATCTTTCAGATTTACTCAATTCTCTCATGCCTGCAAGAATGCTCAAGAAAATTGACCATCATCAAATGTAGTAACGGCATTATTTCTATTCGGTTGAATAGGTGGAATAATTGAAGGAACTCCATTTCTTATGCGGATAATATCTACTGGCTCTCATATAATTTCTTCATCAATCAGACCATATAAGATGTTACCAGATGAAGATTCAATGGTCGGAACTGGTGCATAAACAATTATCTTGAGTGTAATTTCAGAAGTATTATTATTCATATCAGTAACGAGTATTCGTATTGTTCGAACTCATAATTCATCAAATTCTCATAATGTTATACGTAATGGATTTGTAGGATTTACAGAAAGTGGAATGGACGATAATGATGCATCACTCAATGGAACAAGATCATCATTGAGTATTCCATTTCAATTTGTATCTGTCTGTACATCAGAATCAATTTCTATACCCTGAATTCAAGATGTATCGGAAATTACATTAGCCAAATCAATATTTTTTTGAGTATATACTGGAATATATAACGTAGTATCAAGCGTAATATGTGGTCATTCCCTATCTGACTCAGTTTGTGGAGACATGAGAGTCAACATGGCTTCTGAAGAACTTTTTCCATTTGGATATAAAACTTCCAAACTACCATAAAACCAACTATTTTCCTCTTGAAAACTTGCATAGTACGAGTCACTTATTCAGCCAAGATCAATAATCTGGTATACCTGTCCTCAATTAATTCTCATATCCGTATCATGTGATCTGACTACAATAGAAGCGCTTGAATTCGCTGGAACAATTTTCATTCATGGAATTAAAGGAAATCAAGGATTATAAGCAGATATACTCACTGGGGTATCAATAAATAATCATGTATCTATAAATAATTCTCAATTTGTTATTGTTACCTCTGCTGTTTGTGTAAAATGAAATCGCGTATGTGGTGTGAGGCTTTGTGTGATAATATTATTAGGATCATCAGATAATACATATTGTATAGTGGCTGATGAATTCCCTGTATATAGGTCTTTTCAATTTGAAAATACAAATGGTGCATCTGACGATGATTTTATATCTATTTTTGGACCAGTTATTTCACTATCTCAAACTATACTACTTACATATGATATATGAGAGGAGGAGATTCCAGAAGAAGTCAATGAAAGACTCTCTTCATCATTATATCCTATCGTCATATCAACAACATGAAGTCAAGATGATGAGGCAAGTGAAGTAGCTTTATTAAGATCATTTTCATATACCCTATCGTAATATCGTAACCGAAAATATGTATCGAGCTCCTTACTTATAGGTGAAAAAGATATATTAATACTATTTGGCAAAGTCATGGATTCATGGAAATAGTTTGGTGCAGATTTCGTTACACTATCAAAAAAATTGGTTATAACTGATGAATAAATATTCTGTGAAATATCAATATTTCTCGCTGGAGAAAATTGATGATTTATTTTCATGACAATGTTATCACCATTTCTGTAAAGATAATCCCTATCTCAATCATGATCAAAATCAATTCGAATCACTTCTTCGGTTCCATCAAGATCATCAAAATAATCAAATAATCTTGTTTGACGCCCTGAAGTATCGAGTGTATAAATTCACTGATATACTGGTGATGGTGCACTCAGAGAAGAATTTAAAGGATTCGTAGAACCTATATCAGCTGGGGCTGTATCTATTGCAACAGAACGATCAAGTTTTGAGAGTAATTTTTTTCCTTCCTTCATAACGGAAGATTGAAAAGAATCAACTTTATTTGAAGGATACTGAAATTTATTTTCCTTAATCACCGTATCATAGAACGGATTATCAATATTTCATCCAATATTTTGCGATGCAACAAGTCGGAAAGAAGTTGGATTAAGCCGAGTAAGAGGACTAATTGTCTTTGATTGCCTTATGGTATCTTGAAGTTCCTCTTGAAATATAAGTGTCTTCATCTTCTCAAATTCTAAATATTTATAAAGATTTGAGAATTTTTCTTCATGACGTTTTTCAATATCTGCAAGAAAAATATCAGCCTCATTATTTTCTACAATATCAAGTTCATTTATTATGCTATAAAACATCTTTTGAATTTGGAGATTGTCAATTCAAGAAATTTCATTTAATAAAATCTTCTTAAATGCATCAGTATCACTCATAGCTAAATCATCTGTATCAACTACTCAAAATAATGTAGTATCTCAAACTTTTAAACTATCAATAGAAGAATTTGGGAATGTATAGTTTAATCGCACATTACTCGGAACAGTACTTCTCAAATCTATTTTTGTTCCAAGGTTCTTTGGAAGAAGATGAGTCATATCTGAAGTAAAGCTATTGATTGGTCGAGTAATTTGACGAGCCATCTCAGCAATAAAGTCAGTCTTAAATTCTAAATTAACATACGTTGAAACTCGTATCTCTTTCATGCCAGGAATTTGCCAATCAGAGAGTTGAGCAAAATTCAAATTCAAAAAATCAAGTGGATGAATTCATTGTCGCTGAGTGAGTTCTGCAACTTTTTCACCGAGATATTCCTCTGATACTAACACTGTATTCTGAAGCCAACATAGGAGCTTCATGAGAAGTTTTAGTATCTTAAGAACTCATGAAATAGAACCAAGGATATTAGGAATTTTTGGTGGAGGTGGAAGATTTGGTAATTCAATACGCGGAAGAGAAGGAAGATCTGGAAGATCTGGTAAATTCGGAAGTTTTGGGAGTTCTGGAATTCAAGGGATATTTAGAAATGCATTTGGTGCATCTGGAAGAGCAAGAAGTGGAAGATTAGGAAGTACAATAGGAACAGGTTTAATTGTAAATTCCGGCATGGAAATATCAAGTCAGAGACGGATATTATGAAGATCAAGGACAATATCAGGCCATCGAGGGAATCGAATAACTGGAATTTTTGGAATAAACATAGAGAGAAGTTTGAACTTCCAATTCCTTAGATCATACCGTTCGTTCTTACAAGTAGAACAACTTTTCTGATAATCATTAAATAGATCAATAATTCACTGCCATCATTTTAGGATAGTTTTAATCAAAATAATAAATTCAACCCATTTCTTAAATCTTCGAGCATTATCTTTCATCCATCATCCAAGCATTTTTTCTATTGTACGGATATTACAGATTATTTGCTCAATATAACGTTGCTTCCATGTAAGTAATTTTTGAAGTTTTTCTGGAAAGCGCTTATATTCTTCAAGAGTTCGAAGATTCTTTTCTAAGCTTGAGATAAATTTATTTGATTCGAGACGAACATTGTCAGTTCCAATATTACCCCATGACCTCATCTTACTATCAACCTCTGCGCGATATTTACCAATTTGAGTCTTATATTTCGTAATCTCTTTCTCGAGTTGAGCAGCATCTATCCATGGAATATTAATTGGAATATTTACTGTTCGAATATTAATAAGAGGAAGATTGGATAAGAATTCATATGCCGAACGGAGTCATACAGCAGTTCCACCTATACTATTATAACTTTTACGATTATTTAGGGAGTTTCAAAAGCGATCACCAAAGGAAGAAACATCATTCTTGAGTCCTTTTCATATACCATTAATATGATCAGAAACTTTACTTCAAAAACCATCAAGTCATTTATCAATATTCATTCGAGAAAGATCTGGAAGTATAATGTAAAGACTTGGTAAAATAGTGAGTTTATCAGCAATCTCTTCCACTTGTCGATTTACCCAATCCATTAAGAATTCAGGAAATGCTGGAATACGAGTATTTTTTACCTTAACAATCTTCCCATTATTTCAACCCTTTGCTAAACTTATCTCAATGTCTATAGCACCATCATTATTTGAAGCATCCCCTATAGAAAGAAGTGGTCGAGAACTTAATTGTCCAAAAAATTGCTTTCACTGACTTCGATTATATATACTTTTGAGGACTTCTTTATTTCCACTTCTCAAATAAGTATTAATATCTTGTACCATAGTAATCTTTTCAGTATCAGTAGGAGGATTTACCACAAGAGAACATGATGAAGAACCATTTCAACCATCACCTGTATTCCATGTTTCTGTAAATGTTCCGAGTCATCCAGCCCCTCCAGCATCGCCATCTGAACCATCATCACTACAAGATCAAAGTGGTGCAGCGGCAACAACACAGTTCCCAGTCATCTGTATAGGTGTAAGAAATTCTGGGAGAACAGCCTCTACCATCTTAGATGTTGCTCACATGTTAAAACAAACCGCCGCACCAACTCCCATTGAAAGTGTTGGACTCACATAGAATCGAAAGAAATCCATTGTTGCATCAGTTCCGAGGATTCAACCAGCTCATAAACTACTAGCTGAACAAGCTGCTAAATATTCGAGTGGAGTAACCGGATGACAAACTGGAATAACAAAACATCACCAAACTCCATATATTGGCATACCTGTAAAACAAGAGAATCCAGGGATTCAAAGATCAACTGTCATTTCAGTCACAGGCATTCCCATTATATTCAATGAACTTCAAGGCATAAGCGGCGCCCAATTGGCTGGTATATTGAAACAACTTCATCCTCCAAATCAACACGATAATCCTTTTGAAATTGATGACATCATATCTTCAATCTTTGCAAAATTATCCTCCTCCATTCATCCTATTTCAGCACTTTCAGATCAATCATTATACGAAATAAATGGATCAAGTGAACGTGAAACATCTTGAGCAGCAGTTGATTTATCAAATTTTTCCTGAGCTTCGTCCTGAATAGGTTGAACACTGGCTGGATCAGTTTTCATAGCATCGACATAGTCAGGAATGCCATTTTTATCATCGTCTGTACTATTTCTAAGAATTTCTTTCTGAAGTTCAAGAGGAAGCGTATTAAAGGTATCATCAGTAAATTTCTTTGTTCCCTTTTCATATATGCGTACATCTGTCGATCGCCACATCATAATATCAACTCAACACTCACTTTTTCCATGAGTATCGAAAGCAACATCACCAAAAGCATCATCACCTATTTCTCATCATTCTAACTTACCAACAATCATTGTTCCATAAGCAAATGGGAGTACTTTTGCATAGTATGAAAATGTTACCTTTCAACCAGCTGGAACCTCACCACCACTAAAATAAACAGGAAAATATGGATCATTATCAATCATTTCATCAGTAAAACTTGCAACTGTTTCAATACCATTTTTCATTATTGAATACGGCTGAGAAGTATCAGCTGAAAATATTTCAGGAAGACTGTCTAGATATTCAATATGATGAATGGCTGATGTACTTGTGTTATCAATCGATACAATAACCTTTACAAGATCATTTGCTTGCAAGCTTCCGCTATTTACATCCTCAAAACGCTTTGAAACAAGTGTATTTGCACTTTCTGCAAATTCCGAGTAAATATAAATCCTCCTTTGAGAAGTTCCAAGTGCTTCTTGAGAAGGTGGAATATCGGTATCTATATTACTTCCAGGATTCATAGAGTATGCCGGAATAGCTGCCAAGCCAGCACCAACTGATTGTCATACTGATGTAATTTCTACTCCATTTTCATCAAGATTTGTAACTGTTGAGGCTGTTATACTTGCATCAGAAATGTCTAGATTATCATAATCATTCGTTCTTCTTTCATAATATACATGTGATAAAAGCGTACTATCAGATGTCATATCTTCGCCACTTGGAGTTACCGTATTTGTATCATTCAATGAATCAATAATTGGGAGTTCATCAAAATATAATGCCCCACCATCACGTCTTACATTGGTATCCAAGGCAAGTCAAAGATGTTTCTCAAGAGTTTTCTTCGTAAATATTTTTTCATCTCGATGAATATCAGTAGAGCCATACAGAATTGCTAATTCACCATCTTCTGTAAGAATCACAAGATCATCAATTTGATTTGTACCATTTACATCATTGTCCATATTGAAAACTTCCATCTGAACAATTCTTCCAGTTGAAGAAGATATGGTTCCATCTTCATTCAGTATCTTTACTTTTTTTCTTGAAAGTCTTCCATCTTCGTTTGATAAAAACACCAATTGATTATCTGTATTTGTCATGACAAAGTCATGGAATCAATCACCAGAAAAATCACCAGATCACTTAAATCACTCTTTTACATCAGCTATATATGCAACATTTCACATATCATGCCATTTTCCAGCCATATTCATAATAACCTGAACATGTCAATCAGTGTAAAATATTGCAATATCTTCCCATCAATCATTATTGATATCAAACGTTTTATAAGAATCAATATTTCATCGAGCAGAACCGGTAATCGGAATACCTATAGTTCTATCAAGATTATTTTTTAGAACCTTCTTAGGATCAATATGAACAACCGGATCTCATAAGTTAATAGTAAGAATTGTCTGAAAGAGACGATTGGAAGATCAAACTATATCCCCAGCAGCAAAACCTAAGAGAGACTTATTTGCTCACTTCCACCCTACTCCTTCAGAATCAATATATCGTTCAAATCACGTAACTGCAAATGGTTCAGTAAATATTTCATCAACCGTTTTTTCATCATCTTCATTATTTGTATAAATGGCAATTCAATATGGTTTTGCTGTACTTTCTCAAAGATATGTTTGTCGTGTTTGATAACGTGGAGATAAAATATTTGCTACAAGAGTATCGCTCGAATATGATCAATTCCCCACCTTTACACTCTCATTGGTTGAAAGAAATAATGCAATTTTTCATAATTCATTTCATGAAAACAACACACTCAGTACCATTGCATCAGAAGCATCATCTTCATGCAAAATAACATCTACTAAAGCATTTTTTGTAAATACTCCTTGTTGATTAATAGAAAATAAAACCTCACTTGATCATGATTGGACAAGAGAAAGTATATTATTTTGAAGAGTTGAAATAATAGAGTTTTGTTGACTCTGAATTGCAATGAATGATCTTGAATCATCAAGATTATTACACCCATCTAATATATTAGTTCCTGTGAGTGTACAAACATACATATTTGCAGGAGACTGAAAATGAGGTGAAATAGATGCAATCATCTCTTTGTATGTTTCATCATAGAAAGATATAGTTGTCCTTCATGATGCAACATTCACGGTTGAATGAATAATAGAATCCTGTTCAGATCAAGCTATATACTTCCCATTTGGTGCAAATGACGCTAAAATATTTCTCGTATATGGATCATCTGAAAGTGTTGTTACCGCTAAAGCACGAGAATCCTTGTGAAATAATATTTCTCATCATAAATATTCTGGAACACTCACATCACCATATCAAGCTCAAAGAAGAACCGAATAGAGGGCATTATAATTGATATTATCGAGTTTTTCTTTATTCAAAAAGTAACTCGTCTCAATCTTAAGAACTCAATGTGAAAGTGCATCGATAATTTCTTGTCAATTTGCATCTTGTATTACTATCTGAGCAGAAAGAGTTGGTGTAATTTTTCCTATAACATACATCGTTCCTGGAATACCTGTCGAAACAACATTGATACGCGCAAGTCAATCTGATCATATTCAAACTAACATGCCAGTTCAAGCATTTTCAAAATTTCCATATCTTCCATATCTCTCGGGAATAGAAAACTCAATTTTTGTTCCACTTGGAAGATTGGTAATTTGATTTCAAAAACGATCATGTACTGTTGCAGTTATTGGTATACCTTCACCATCTTTTGCTTCAAAAACCCCAGAATCAAGTCTCTTTATATCAACATACATTGGTGCCCCTGGGAGTATACTCAAATTCGCACCAGAAATATCTTGTATTCATGGAATTTGAAATTGAATCTTTTGATTATCAAGTGCAACGGTTCATGGTACAAATACTCATTCTCATCTTCATGTTTGTAATGGTATCGTAGATCCAGAAAATCTTCAAGAAGAGGCTGGAAAATCAATGAGTGCAATTCCATCAAATCAAGTAATCGGTTGATTATTTCTATCAACAATAGAAATATCAAAATGAACTCATGATCAACCAACAATAGGTGTAGAATCAAAATGAACTATCGCTTGAGCATATTCTATACTATTGAGAGTTTTAGTTCCTGCCATTCAGGTAGTTACCTCATTAAAACTCAACTGAATATTTCCTGGATTCTCAGATCAAACCTCGATTAGGACCAATCCATCCATTGTATATTTATCAATTGATGTTTTTTTATCATTTCCATCGACGATATATCCATTCGTCATATTAACCTTCACTTGGTAGGATCATCCTTGAGCAAGATTTCAATAGGCATCAAGAAGCTGGATAATAACCGGTGTTGTTTGTCCAATTACTAAAGTATTTGAACTTTGTTGAATACTATAATTCGTAGCTGGACCAGGGAGTACAGTAAGACTTGTTGTTCCGATTATTCAACGATCATCGGTTGCCTCAATTCTATATATTCATACCCTATTGAGTATACTAGTACTTGCTATATCAAAATTACTTCAAGTAACAATTCATGAATAAATCAGCGTTTCTGAAACATCATCTCGTATAGTAATCTGATATGAATCAATATTCTCCGTAACAGTGCCATTTCCATCACGACTTGAAAATAAAAGAGATAATCCTTGATTCGGATGAACTCCTATAGTCGAAATACTCTCTGATCAACTCATTACAGAAAGAACAACATCTCAAGAACGAAGTCGAAAGGAAGCTGGAGGTGAAATAGTATTTACAATAATAGTTCCATCTTGTGCAACATATCGAAGTATTGTATGAAATGTTACATTCGCTTCATATCATTTTGATCATATATAAGCAGAGGCTTCTCCATTATCAAATGGGATAGAGTTCACAGGAAGATCTAGATACTTCTCCAATATGCCGGTATTTGATCAAATCTGATATACCGTATCGTATATTCAAGAAGCATTCTTAATCTCTAAACGATCTATAATAAAATCTGTAGTAAAAAGTGTATTGAGATTTGCAATATCACCATTTCCTCTTTCATAGTATGATACAACTTTCATTCCATTACTAATAGAAGCGGTTGTATTTTCTGGTTGAGCAACTAAATGTCCTCATGAAAAGAAATCCAAAAGAATCTCAATTGTTTGTGCAGAATGCTCCGAGGCATCTCATCAGGTTATTGAAGCATCAGTTGGAAGGGAAACAAGGCGTGTTGAATCAAATGAAGCAGATGAATTGGAAGATTGTCCAATAGTTGACGCAGAACATGATCCTGCAATAATTTTTGGCGGAAGAAGACTTTGTATCCAACAAAGTATAGCTGGAAACCATTCAAAAAATATATTAACCCCATCTGGAGATCCACACTTGTCTGTATTATTATTGGAATATGAATCAGAATCTTCAGTAATATTTGCAGCGTCAATCTTTGCACGAGTTGATTGATATGATCCAATTGAATTCTTCATATCATCAGACATGGAATCTTCATCGTTTAACTCTGGATCCAACCGTACTTGCATATTCTTGGTATCTCAATCTCCTCAAAGATAAGCAATCTCATAGTCTCAACGATGAAGTGGGAGAATAGCTTTTTCAGAACCTTTTTCATCCAAATAATGCTCAAAAATATAAGCATACTTTGCAGTTGCATTCTTTAGATTATTCCAAATAACATTTTGAACAACCGAATTAAAGACTTTTGGATCTCTATTTAAAATGGAATATAAATCAATAGAAGCAGTTGGATTGTAGTCACCACTCTTGAGTGCATTGTATATCTGAGCATCTAATCAAGATCATATTGGTGGAACCTCAGAGCGAATAAGCTGATTGATGGTTGCACTAATGGTATCAAGGTAATCCTTAATGGTAGCCTCAGCAAGAGAACGATTTGCTATTTCCTTGTCTGTAAGCTTTATACGGAATAAATTTGGATAATAAATTTGCTGAAGATTTCAAGCAGCACTCATAAAATCAATATATCTATCTTTATCAATAGCAAGATTAGGAGTTGTACGCGAATCTCATGCAGTATTGAGTTCTTCTATGGTAGGTGAAACATGCTTCATCACAGATGAAACTGTTTTATATTTTGGATTCAAATATCGAGTATCATCTATCATGAATCAGCTTCCAAAAATAAGCCCAGTCTGAGAAACAGAAACTCATCAAAACTCATCAAAAAGATAATAATAAATACATGCATTACTCGCGGTTTTTACAGGAACATTATCCAAAGATAGGTTTCACACTGTACATGGAGCTGATTCAAACGTTCTAAAATAATCAGTAAATGTATCAGATGAAGAACGTTCAATAGAAGATTTACATGTAAAACGAATATTTGCTGCATCAGTACGAAGACGCGTATTCCAAGATGATCATTGATTCCATTCTGACCATGGAGCATCTGCAACATCTGAGTAAGGAGGTGTACATCAAGAATCCCAAAACCAATTTCAGCAAACTTTTGTTGTTCTCGGTTCTAATATAAGATCATCCTGACGAAGACAATCAAAAGAAGTTGCAGGAGCAACTGAAAGGAGCGACGAATCTGAATCGAGTTTTCTCATTCATGCTAGATCATAGAGAGGATAAACTAAACTATCATATCTATGAGAACCAAGAACAAAGGATCACGAAGCTGCTGTTGCTTCTTGATTTACATTAATCAATGTATTCCCTCCCCAGTATGTTTGAGACTTGATAGAATTAACATCTGCTCAAGGAAAACACAATGGAGTACTCGATCAAAGTTGTGGATCAGCCATAAGTGTATCAACATCGGAACGAGTGAGTCCAATATTATATGCTCTATTTGCCTCAACTGTCTGAGTACTTCATCGAATAATGGTGCAATTTTCTGGTTTTGTTACCGTTGAAGCTTTTGCACCATAAAAACGATTTGCATAATGATATGAACCAGTGAAATCAGTATTAAACATGTATCCATTCGCATTGAGATGATTATTTCCAGAATAATCAACGGTAGTTCTTAGTTCAGGACGAGGAAGATCTTGTGGGGTAAATCACAAAATCCAGTGAACGATTTCTTGTCTATCAAAATAAATATCAGTCAATACAGGTATTTTTCTTGATAATCATCATGTGTTAATAAGAGCATCAATAGATCATTCAAGAGCCGTATTTGCATCTCTTAAAAGATGCTCCATAATGACATCTTGCGAAGTTACTGCCATTGCAACCGTATCGGAACGAACGGTCGTTCCACTGGTATATCGTCAAGCATTATGTACATTCTTTGATTCAGAGCCAAGAAGTGACTTACTTAATACGGTGTGAAATGGTTGCAAAAACTTCGTTATGAAATCTTTTGTAATTATATCAGGAACATTGCGAAAATCAGGCCCTCCAGCATCTCAAGCAAACATACCAGTTAAAAAAACCTGCTGGGCCATTTCAATACTTTCTAACTGAGGGGATCAAGGTGCTGAAGCTGCAAGATCAGAGGCTATAGAATCTAAAAGATCAGGAACTCATTCACTATCAGAATCTGCCTGCTCCCGTTTTAATGCATTCGCAAAATCAACTGTCCAACGTTCATAAGCAACATCTTCATTATATTTCATGGAAAGTTCATATGACTTCCAACGAGAAAGACTTGCAGAAAGTTGTTCATGATGCCCATCATAGTAAAAAACATATGGATCATCCCGAGTTACAGAATCAGCATATTTTCATGAAGATGCATAATAATCTGCTGTTTTTTGGAAGAAATCAATAAGTGCTTGTTTATCATTCGTAGGATTTCCAGAATTCGGATGAATTACTCAATGCCAAATATCCGCTTCTGCAGTTTCCTTATACTCCGAAGAGTATTCAAATTTTTTCTTTGCAGAATTATAAGTGAAATGCTTATCTCGAAAATCAACATATGGGAAAATACTAATGAAAGACTTTCCACCATTATGAACTACTGGTAATGGAATATTTCCTATCAAAACAGTACCAACAAGACGTGATACCCCATTCCCATCTCATTCATAAAAAAGTTTTTCATTCAAAGCAGCAATTGCATAGGAAGAAATATCTTTTGGAACTGGAAATATAGCTACTCGAGTACCTCCAAGATAGGTTTGAATATTCTTTGCATAGGTTCGAATCGAATTCCCCATATCAGCATAGACCGAATCCTCAACAAATACCGAAATAATATCACGATATCATGTTGCATACGCATCTGCTCTATCAAACCAACCAATATGAAAAGTTTGAGTAAAAATAATCAAACCTATAAGGAATCAGGAGAGAAAACGTTGAAGTCAAAAGTGTTGAAAAAGACGCATAGAATATGATGGGAAATTGTATCACATAGTACGATTTTTTTCTTTTTTGCAAAGGGAAAATACAGGAAAAATTGAAAAAAAATTCGACAAATTATTTTTTTTTTATATGATACCATCGCTTTGAAATATTGAAGCAATTTTTATACCAATTTTTTTATGGGATTGTAGCTCAGTTGGTAGAGCAGGGCCCTTTTAAGGCCAAGGTCGCGGGTTCGAGCCCCGCCAATCCCACCATAATGAATTCAATTTAATAAAACCCCTTATATATAAGGGGTTTTATTAATATATAGTATTTTATAATTCAACAATGCTCAAGGTAAGTTTTTCATAATCAGTTGCTGAATATAATGTTGGTCATCCATCCGTTGTTCAAACACATTGACCGGCGGATGAATTAAATCAAAAAACAACAACTAGGGCTTGACCAGGCTTTAAAAATACATTGGACATAAATTGATAACCAGCACGAGAAGGGTGCTTATTTGGAACAGGTAGATTAGTTGAACTATACGAATTACTGAGATTTGCAGTGGAAATTAAATATCTTTGACTTCACGCTGTAACATTTGAGTAATTAGG
>ERZ1034365.15-NODE-15-length-87451-cov-5.287877_pt1 | contig 87451 bp, 87 predicted proteins | sample MGYA00520615_ERZ1034365 | MGnify/ENA primary metagenome ERZ1034365 (study PRJEB33736, sample SAMEA104284505) | Azolla filiculoides | biome: Urban; feature: Water surface; material: Ditch water | place: Netherlands | collected 2015-10-28 | depth 0-0.1 m ...
TTGGCGTTGGGCGCTTTTGTGGCAGGGATGCTGCGCGTTTGCAAACACTGATGGCGGTGGGTTTGGCCAGAGCCAGCGCCGTGGTGGTGACCTATTTGGACAATGCTTCCTCTTTGAAGGTGGTGGGTTTAACGCGCGAACATGCACCTCACGTGCCCGTGGTGGTTCGAACACAAGATGATCGAGATTTGGACAAGTTTCAGGCGGCTGGCGCCACAGAGGTGGTACCAGAGACCATTGAGGGTTCGTTGATGCTTGCCACTCATGCGCTAGTCCTTGTGGGTGTGCCCATGAAGCGCGTGATCCGGATGGTACAGGCGCAGCGCAGTCAGCGTTATGAATTGCTGAGAGACTTTGACGCGGGCGAGGATGAGTTGCCCGACCATTCCGCCAAGTGAGGCGTCAGGTGGCGGCAAACCCTGATTCAGACCTCATGCAAGGCCTCGTGGTTCGAAGGATAATGACGCTATGAAATACCCAACCCTTGATGAATCGATTGGCAACACCCCGCTGGTGAGATTGCAGCGCTTGTCCACTGAGTGGATGGCACCCAAAGGCAATGTCATTCTTGGTAAATTGGAAGGCAACAACCCGGCCGGTTCTGTCAAAGACCGCCCTGCGTTGTCCATGATCAAGCGAGCCGAAGAGCGCGGCGAAATCAAGCCGGGTGACACCCTGATTGAAGCCACTTCGGGCAACACCGGTATAGCGCTGGCCATGGCCGCCGCCATCAAGGGTTATCGCATGATCTTGATCATGCCCGAAGACTTGTCGATTGAGCGTGCGCAAACGATGAAGGCGTTTGGTGCCGAACTGATCCTGACCCCTAAGAGTGGCGGCATGGAGTACGCCCGCGATTTGGCCGACAACATGGCGGCACAAGGCAAGGGACGTATCCTCGATCAGTTTTCCAATCCCGACAATCCCCGCATTCATTACGAAACCACGGGTCCCGAAATTTGGGCGCAAACCGAAGGTCGGGTCACTCATTTTGTGAGTGCCATGGGGACCACTGGCACCATCACAGGTGTGTCGCAGTTTTTGAAAGAGAAGAATCCCAAGGTTCAAATTGTGGGCGCCCAGCCTAGCGAAGGCTCCCGCATTCCAGGCATTCGCAAATGGCCTGAAGAGTACCTGCCCAAAATATACAACCCTGCCAATGTGGACGAGCTGATTTATGTGAGTCAGGACGATGCAGAAGACACATGCCGTCAATTGGCACGGGAAGAAGGCTTGTTTGCCGGCATCTCAGCCGCGGGCGCATGTTGGGTCGCCCAGCAAATCGCTGCACGCGAATCCAATGCCACCATCGTTTTCATTGTCTGCGATCGCGGTGATCGCTACCTTTCCACTGGCGTCTTCCCAGCATGACCGAATATCGCTTTTGCCCCTGTTGTGGCGCTCCTTTGGCTTGGGTGCCACAAATGGAGGATGGTGGGGAAAAACTTCGCTTGCGTTGCACCCAATGTGACTTTACCCATTGGAACAATCCCACGCCAGTGTTGGCCGGAATTGTGCAAGTCGGCAATCAAGTTTTGTTGGCCCGCAATGCCGCTTGGTCAGGGCGGAAATTTGCACTGATCACGGGCTTTATGGAGGCTGGTGAAACACCTGAAGAAGGCATTGCCCGAGAAATTGCAGAGGAAACCAATCTGCAGGTGAGTGCCTTGAAACTCATCGGTGTCTATGACTTCCAACGCATGAACCAAGTCATCATTGCGTACCATGCGGTGGCGTCGGGTACGGTTCAACTGTCCCCCGAGTTGGTGGAATATAAGATGTTTAATTTTGATGAGTTGGTTTGCTGGCCTGCAGGCACGGGCTACGCGCTGGGCGATTGGCTGCGCACACAGGGCATTGAGCCCAAGTTCATGACTTGGGAAGAACGCGATGCGCAAGGTCGTGCGGCCGAGTAAGCCACGTCGCATGTTTGGAATTTCGGAGAAAAAATGAGCCTCGCATTTGACATTGAGTTGGACACCTGTGGTCTCAACTGCCCCTTGCCCATCTTGAAAGCCAAGAAATCCTTGACCACCATGACATCGGGTCAAGTGCTGAAGGTGATGGCCACAGATCCTGGTGCCATGCGAGACTTTCAAGCGTTTGCCAAACAAACGGGCAATGAGCTGCTGGCGCAAGAAACCGAAGGTGAGCGATTTTTAATTTGGATGAAGCGCCGCTGACACAAAAAAGCTTCACCTGGTGAAGCTTTTTGAATCGATGTGCATGACCGTTTAAAGGCTGAGCGTTTTGAGGTATTTTCTAAACGACTCGCCCACCTGTGGATGCTCCAAAGCCAATTCCACAGTGGCTTCCAAGAAGCCCTCTTTGCTGCCGCAGTCGTAGCGTTTGCCTTCGTATTGGAATGCGTACACCGCCTCACGAGATTTCAAGCGAGCAATGGCATCGGTCAGTTGAATCTCACCACCCACACCTGTGGGTTGATTTCTAATTTCATCAAAAATACCGGGCGTGAGAATGTAGCGGCCTGCGACACCCATGCGAGAGGGTGCTTGCTCGGGTGAGGGCTTTTCTACAATTTGTTCAACGCGTATCAGTTGTTTGCCGGCCGATTCACCGGCCACAATCCCGTAGCGTTTGACCTGCTCAAGGGGCACTTCTTGTACTGCCAAAATAGAACGACCCTGTTGCTCATAGGCTTGCACCATTTGCGCCAACACGGAGGGACCCCCTTTGAGTCCCACCATCAGGTCATCGGCCAACAGCACAGCGAAAGGTTCACGACCCACCATGGCTTCAGCGCACAACACAGCATGTCCCAAACCCAATGAGCGAGGCTGTCGCACGTAGGCGCACACCATGTCGTCTGGCTGAACCGAACGCACCAACTTCAGCAGCTCGTCTTTGTGTGCGCTTTCCAATTCGGTTTCCAGTTCGTAGGCCGTGTCGAAATGGTCTTCAATGGCACGCTTGCTGCGGCCTGTGACAAAAATCATGTGACGCACGCCAGCCGAATAGGCTTCTTCTACAGCGTATTGAATGAGCGGCTTGTCCACCACAGGCAGCATTTCTTTGGGTGCGGCTTTGGTGGCGGGTAAAAAACGAGTGCCCAAACCAGCCACTGGAAAGACGGCTTTTCGAATGCTGGGTTGGTTTGCCATGTTGTTTCCTGTCCTGTGACTGGCAATTAAGCTGCCGTGTTGAGTTGCACCAATTGTGATTTGACCTTGGCCAGGGTGGCTTCAAAATCGGCCACACGCTTGCGTTCCTGGTCAATCACAGCAGGAGGCGCTTTGGCCACAAAGGCTTCGTTGCTGAGTTTGCCATTGGCTTTGCCAATTTCGCCTTCTAAGCGAGCCACCTCTTTACTGAGGCGAATCTTTTCTGCCGCCACGTCCACTTCCATGAACAGGCACAAGCGCGCTTCGCCCACCACCGCCACAGGGGCTGCGGCAGCGGCCTTCGTCCACTCGGCTTCGTTGTCAAAGACTTTGACTTCGTTCAACTTGGCCAATGCTTGCAGCACAGGGCCAGCAGATTTCATGAACTCTGCATCGCCCAACACATACAAAGGCAATTTGGTGGCAGGGGAGACGTTCATCTCACCGCGCAAGTTGCGGCAGGCATCGACCAGCGTTTTGAGCTTGGCTACATGCGCTTCGGCTTGTTCGTCGATGCGCTCGGGTTGTGACACAGGGTAAGCCGCAATGCTGACCGAAGGACCGGCACGGCCCGCCACCGGTGCCACCTTTTGCCACAACTCTTCAGAGATGAAGGGCGTGATGGGGTGCACCAAGCGCAGAATGGTTTCCAACGTGCGGATGAGGGTGCGACGCGTGGCCCGTTGCTGGGATGCATCGCCTGTGTTGATTTGCACCTTGGCAATTTCCAAATACCAATCGCAGAACTCGTTCCACACGAAGTCATAAATGGTGTTGGCCACATTGTCCAAACGGTACTCGGCAAAGCCTTTGGCCACATCGGTTTCTACGCGCTGAATTTTGGAAGAGATCCAACGGTCGGCTTGGCTGAAACTCATGTAACCATGCGCAGGACCGCCCACGGCGCATTCAGCTTTGGTGTGTTCTTTCAGGCCGCAATCTTGACCTTCGCAGTTCATGAGCACAAAGCGTGTGGCGTTCCACAGTTTGTTGCAGAAGTTGCGATAGCCTTCGCAGCGTTTGCTGTCAAAGTTGATGCTGCGGCCCAACGAGGCCAATGCGGCAAACGTAAAGCGCAGTGCGTCTGCACCGTAGGCTGGAATGCCTTCAGGGAATTCTTTTTGCGTGTTCTTGCGCACTTGCGGTGCGGTCTCGGGCTTGCGCAAACCTTGTGAACGTTTCTCGAGCAAAGGCTCTAAAGAAATGCCGTCGATCAAATCGACGGGGTCGAGCACGTTGCCTTCAGACTTGCTCATCTTCTTGCCTTGTGCATCGCGCACCAAGCCGTGGATGTAGACGTGTTTGAAAGGCACGCGACCCGTGAAGTGCGTGGTCATCATGATCATTCGGGCCACCCAGAAGAAGATGATGTCGTAACCAGTGACCAACACGGAGGAAGGTAAGTACAAGTCGTAGTCTTGTGTTTTGTTTGTGCCTGATGTGGCTACCGCTTCTGGCCAACCCATGGTGGAAAAGGGCACCAAGGCTGAGGAATACCACGTGTCGAGCACGTCTTCATCGCGCTTGAGCTTCTTGCCTGCGCCCGCTTGTGCCTGCGCTTCGGCTTCCGACTTGGCCACGTAAACCTTGCCTTCTTCGTCATACCAAGCGGGAATTTGATGGCCCCACCACAGTTGACGCGAGATGCACCAGTCTTGGATGTTGTTCATCCACTGGTCGTAGGTGTTGACCCAGTTCTCGGGCACAAAACTCACTTGGCCGGAGTGCACCGCATCAATGGCTTTTTGCGCAATGCTCTTGCCTGTGGGGTCTTGGGGGCTGACTTTGTTCACGGCCACAAACCATTGGTCTGTGAGCATGGGTTCGACCACTTGGCCGGTGCGCGCGCAAATCGGCAGCATCAGCTTGTGGGCTTTGATTTCAATCAGCAGACCTTGTGCTTCCAAGTCTTTGATCACGGCTTTGCGCGCCACAAAGCGGTCCATGCCTTGGTAGGCTTTGGGGCCGTTTTCATTGACCGCGGCGGTCAGTGTGAAGATGGTGATCAGCGGCAAGTTGTGACGCATGGAGCATGCGTAGTCGTTGGCATCGTGCGCACCGGTAATCTTCACGCAACCCGAGCCAAATTCGCGATCGACAAAGTCATCGGCAATGATGGGGATTTGGCGATCGCACAAAGGCAAGTCAACCTTTTTGCCGACCAAGTGCTTGTAGCGCTCGTCTTCCGGGTGAACCGCCAAGGCGCCATCGGCCATCATGGTTTCGGGACGGGTGGTGGCAATGGTCATGCCTTTTTGCATCACGCCGTCAATGAGCTGAGGGCCGTCTGCAAACGGGTACAAGATGTAATGCATCTTGCCGTCGGCTTCGGTGTTTTCCACTTCCAGGTCGGACACCGCGCTTTGCAACACAGGGTCCCAGCTGACCAAGCGTTTGCCACGGTAAATCAGGCCTTGCTCGTACAGCTTCACAAAGGTTTCGGACACCACTTTGGACAGCTTGTCATCCATGGTGAAGTACTCGCGCGTCCAGTCGACGCTGTCGCCCATGCGGCGCATTTGCTGCGTGATGGTGTTGCCCGATTGCTCTTTCCATTCCCATACTTTGGACACAAAGTTTTTGCGCGCTTCGGCGGGCGTTGGGCCCATGTCGTGGCGGCTGATGCCTTGGCCTTGCAGCTGGCGCTCCACCACAATTTGCGTGGCAATGCCGGCGTGGTCGGTGCCAGGAATCCAAGCGGTGTTGAAGCCCATCATGCGGTGATAGCGCGTGAGGCTGTCCATGATGGTTTGGTTGAACGCGTGGCCCATGTGCAATGTGCCCGTCACGTTGGGCGGCGGCAATTGGATGGCAAAGTTGGGCGCTTCAGCCAATGGCGCTTGGCTGCCGCGATGGCCTGCAATGCCGTAACCGCGTTTTTCCCATTCGGGGCCCCAATGGGCTTCTAAGGCCGCTGGCTCAAAAGACTTGGACAGGCTCTCAAGGCCGGGTTGCTGAAGGGCGGGGGTGGACTCGTTGCTCATGGGCTGAATGGTTCGAAATTGCCCAGGGGCAATGTCATGAATGTTCTAAAGCCATGATTTTACTTGGAGTTCTTGCAAGCAAATGTGGTGACAAAAGGCACACACTGCAATAACATGGCAGAATGAAATCATTCAGATGGAATATTGAAAAAAACGAACTTTTGAAGCTCGAACGCGGTATTTCATTTGAGGCGGTGGTGGTGGCCCTTGAAACCGGTGGTTTGCTCGATGTCTTGGAGCATCCCAACCCTGCCAAATACCCCAATCAAAAAATCTTGTTGGTGGTCATCATGAACTATGTGTATTTGGTGCCTTTCATTGAAGAGGAAGACCACTATTTCCTCAAAACCATGATCCCAAGCCGAAAAGCCACCCGTGATTACTTTCAGAAAGGCTCCAAATGAGTGACATTGACGCCTATGAGTTGGAAATATTGAAGGCCTTTGAATCGGGTCAACTCAAATCAATTGCCTCTAAATCCGAACTGGCCAAGTTCAAAGCTGCTGCCAGGGCCAGCGCGATCAAAGACAAGCGAGTCAATATTCGCTTGTCTTCTGTTGACCTCACAGACATTCAAGTGAAGGCCATGGAAGAGGGTGTGCCCTATCAAACCTTGATCACCAGCGTGTTGCACAAATATGTCAATGGCAAATTGGTAGAACGTTCGCCTAAAGGCTCTAAGTCTGACTTTACCAAGACCTGATATTGATTTGAAGTGTCAGACGGTAAAACTCAATTGGTGGGTTTTGCCGATTCAATGCAATCCCACAAGACGGCGGCATCGCCCACCTGATTGGCCAAGAGCAAAATTAGGCGCAAGTTCAGTTGCTCAGACTGCTCAGCGCTAAGGCCCTCGTGGGCATTGAGCAATTGGTCGTAAAAAGTGTCGGCGTCTTGAAGGTTCAGTTCTGTTTTCATCATGATTTCCGAATGTGATCAAAGACCCAAAGAGGTGGCCACCGCACCAATCAATTCACCGTTGATAGCTTTGCCTGTATCTGCCAAATAGCCATCGGGACGGACCAAGGCCCAACCGCCCGCCGTAACGGTGCCGCAGGCGTTTTGAAGATGTTGTTGAGAGTCCAACAAGTGTTCTCGCGCTTGTGCCACGTGCCCTCTGGCCAGCACTTGAACGCAGCGCACAGGCAAGCCCGATAAGCTGAGCTCTTGCAGGCGCTTTAAAGCAGCTTTGGTTTGGTGACCAAACACCAAAATCAGCAGTCGACCATCGGCCCATTGAACCAAGTCATTCAAGCAGCCTGGCTTGCCTTGGCGCCACTGAAAACGCACGTTTTGAACCGACGTGCCGCCGTTGTCGCCGCAAATGCGAGAGCCGCGATAAGTGTTGGCAACGGCCATGCGGCCAGTGTTGACCAACGAGCGTGCAAATGGAAATTCTTTGGCCAAGCTGATGGTGGCTGTTCTAAATGCGCGTTCAATGCCATCGGCAGGGCGCAAAAACCTGGCTGTACGGCGTGTGACCTTGACGTTTTCTTGAGCCGCTTCGAGGCGCTCGTCGTTGTAACTTTCAAGCAGGGCTTCATCGGCATGGCCACGCAATACCGCGGCCAACTTCCAACCTAAGTTGTCGGCATCAGCAACACCTGTGTTGCCACCGCGCGCACCAAACGGATTCACAATTTTGGCGGTATCCCCCATGAAAAACACACGGCCCATTCGCAATGTGTTGAGGCATTGGCTCTTGTAGGCGTAGGGCCCCACCCACACAATGTCGACCTTCACGTTTTTGCCAAATTGACGCTCCAGACGTTCACGCACGACATCTTCGCGGCTGATGTAAGCGGCATCGGCATTGGGTTCCATTTGGTAGTCAATGCGCCACACATCGTCGGCCATCAAGTGTTGCCACACTGCACGGTTTTCGTTGAAGGGCGCTTCAATCCAAGTGTGCCGCTCAGTGGGAGGGTGGGTGTCAAATTTGACATCGGCAATGCACCAGCGGTCATCGCCTTTTTTGCTTTCCATGGTGACGCCTGTCCAAGCATGGAAGGGGGTGTGCGAGCCCGATGCATCGATCACATGGTCGGCTTGAATCTCGTAGGTGCCTTCTGGCGTTTCTACAGTCAGGGTGGCGACATCTTTGTTTTGTTTGAAACCTTTCACGCGCGACTGCCAGCGCAGATCAACATGCCCCAGTTCTTGAATGCGCTCGACCAAATAGCCTTCAATGTAAAACTGTTGAATATTGATGAAGGCGGGTTGTTCTGAGAGGCTGAAATTGCTTTGCTGCTTGAGGTCAAAGTTGTAGACCTCGTCGTTGCCCGCAAAAGTGCGGCCCACACTCCATTGAATGCCTTTCTTGGCAATGCGATCAAATACGCCCAGCTTCTGAAAAATTTCCAGTGATTTTTGGGTGTAGCAAATGCCGCGAGATGATGCACCTTTCACCCCCACGGTGTTGTCTTCGTCCAGAAGTACGGCTTTGATGCCCAAATTGGCCAAGGAACACGCTAATGTCAGTCCTGTGATGCCACCACCCACAATGACAACGGCATGGCGCAGGGTTTTGTTTTGTACCAACTCTGGTGGTTTAACAAAAGGGTACTCGGGCAAGGCGTACCCGGTGCCTTCGGTAAATTCATACCCGTTGGTAAATTGAACTTCTTTAAATGTGGGCGTGCTCATCGCTGTCCTTTGCGAGGTTGACTGTCTCAGACCGCACTTTAACAATTCTGCAGGCGGCCCTTTTATTGACTAAACTACTTTTGTATTCGTTTCATTGTTGGAAATGAATTTTCCAATTGAATCCTTCTAGGAAATTGACATGGCTCAACTCAAAGGCTCCCGCACCGAACAATGTCTCAAAGACGCCTTCGCCATTGAATCTCAGGTACAGCTTCGCTATACCTACTTTGCCAACAAAGCCGATCTCGAGGGTAAAAGTGATGTGGCGGCCTTGTTTCGCTCTTCTGCTCAAGGCGAAACAGGTCATGCACACGGGCATCTCGAATTTTTAGAGCAAGCCGGCGATCCCGCCACAGGTTTGCCAATGGGCAATACGCGTCAAAACCTGGAGGCTGCGGTTGCCAGCGAAACGCACGAATCGACCCATGTCTATCCCGCGATGGCCCAAACTGCGCGTGAAGAGGGATTTGATGACATTGCCGATTGGTTCGAAACTTTGGCCAAAGCCGAGCGTTCGCACACCATTCGCTACGAAAAAGCTTTGAATGACTTGGTGGATTAAACATCGCAACAGCAAGCGACACCTACTTGCCAGATAATGGCCTCCTCAAAGGGCCCTGCGCATGTTGTTACTCTTATCACCCGCCAAATCGTTGGATTACGAGACACCCGTAGAAGGGGTGCCGCACACTTTGCCGCAATTTGTCACTCAGTCGGCTGAATTGATTGAGGTGCTCAAACCCAAAACGCCGGTGCAAATTGCAGAATTGATGGATTTGAGCGACAACTTGGCAGCGCTCAATGTGGCGCGATATGAAGCATGGCGTCCCAAATTCACGGCCAAAAATTCCAAGCAAGCCGTTTTGGCATTCAATGGCGATGTTTATGACGGCTTGGATGCCAAGTCGCTCAAAGTCAAAGACCTTGAATGGGCGCAAGACCATGTCTGCATCTTGAGTGGCCTGTATGGTGTGTTGCGACCCTTAGATTGGATGCAGCCTTACCGCTTGGAGATGGGCACGGCATTGACCAACCCGAGCGGCAAAAACTTGTACCAATTTTGGGGCAACAGCATTTCGGTGTACCTCAATGAGCGCTTGAGCAAAGACAAAACACCTGTGGTCATCAACCTGGCCTCGCAGGAGTATTTCAAAGCGGTCGATGTCAAAACGCTGCAGGCCCGTCTGGTGGAGTGCGTGTTTGAAGATTACAAAGGTGGCAAGTACAAAGTGATCAGCTTTTTTGCCAAACGCGCACGCGGGCTGCTGGCGCGCTACGCCATTCAAAAACAAATCAAAAATCCAGAAAAACTCAAAGACTTTGACTCAGATGGTTATGGCTTTGTGGCTTCTGTGTCTGACGAAAACCGTTGGGTGTTTCGCCGCCGTGTTAAAGGTGTTGTATGAACCAACCTGAACAATCCCAATTGGGGCGAAACAGTGCCTACGTTGATCAATACGACGCTTCGCTGCTGTTTCCCATTCCTCGTTCAGTCAAACGAGAAGAGCTGGGCATACAAAGTGCGCCCATCTTCTTTGGTGCCGATCTGTGGACGGCCTTTGAGCTGTCGTGGCTCAACCTAAAAGGCAAGCCTCAAGTGGCGCTGGCGCACATCATGGTGCCAGCAGAAAGCACGCACATCATTGAAAGCAAATCGTTCAAGTTGTACTTGAACAGTTTCAATGCGACGAAGTTTGTAGATGTGCAAGCGGTGCGCGATTGCATGCGTGAAGACTTGGACCAAGCCTTGTGGCATGGCGGTCAAGTTCAATCGCGCTGCGGTGTCAAGATCATATTGCCCGAAGAATTTGACAAAGAGCCCGTACACGAATTGGACGGCCTGAATTTGGACCGCATGGACATTGAATGTACCCAGTATCAACCTGCACCCGAGTTGCTCACGGCGCAGCATGATGAAGCACCTGTGACTGAAACTTTTGTCAGCCATCTGCTCAAAAGCAATTGTTTGGTGACAGGTCAGCCCGACTGGGGCAGTGTGCAAATTTCTTATTCAGGCGCACAAATTGACCAAGCGGGCTTGCTTCAGTACATCGTGAGTTTCAGAAACCACAATGAATTCCATGAGCAATGTGTTGAGCGCATCTTCATGGACATCTGGACGCGCTGTAAACCCCTCAAGCTGACGGTTTACGCGCGGTACACGCGTCGCGGTGGGCTGGACATCAACCCTTGGCGCACCAGCCATCCGCAATCGCCTCCGATCAATGTTCGAACGGCTAGGCAGTAAGCGCGTTAGCCGTAGGTTTTAAAACCTTTGAGAGGCGTCAGGGGCGGGAAGTTGGCCGGGCGTTTTTCTTTGGCCGCCACAATGGCTTCGCGAATGTGCGGGTTGCTCCAGATGGCGCCTTGCAGCCAACCCATTTGACGCAGGCTGTCTTCCACACTGTGATCGCGTGCGTAGTTCAGGGCTTGCTTGGTACCCCAAATGGCCACGGGCGGTTTGTTGGCCATTTCCTTGGCGCAGGTCAAGGCACCTGTCACCATGGCTTCTTGTGTGTCAAACACTTGCGTCACCAAGCCATGGTTGAGTGCGTTGGCGGCACTTAACCTGCGACCGGTATAGGCCAATTCTTTGACCAAGCCCATGGGCAACAATTTTGGCAGGCGCTGCAGTGTGCCCACATCGGCCACCATGCCAATGTTGATTTCCTGAATGCAGAAAAACGCATCTTGGGTAGCGTAGCGAATGCAGCAGGCAGTCACCATGTCGACAGCGCCGCCAATGCAGCCGCCATGAATGGCTGCAATGACCGGAATCCGCATGCTCTCTAGCAAGGTGAAGGTCGATTGCATGTCGGTGAGCGAGTCATAAATGGCGGCTCTGCCTTCAGGGCTGTCGGCATCCATCGAGATGGCGCCTGAAAATGTTTCTAATGCCATGCCCGCCGAAAAATGTTTGCCGGTACTGGAAATTACCAAGGCTCTGGCTTTGCCTTCGTTGTTCAGCTGGTGCAGCACGGTGTCAAGTTCACGCCAAAACGTGGGGTGCATGGTGTTGAGCGACTCGGGCTTGTTGAGCACCAAGTGCGCAACGTGGTCATTCATCGTCAAAGAAAAGCAATTGAGTTTGTCCATCTGGGGTGGCCTCGTGCAGAGCAGGGTGGGTAGGGTTTTGCGAACTGTAGCTTGCGTTGTTCTCAGGAACTGTCCCGTGTTTGACCAAGGAGCCAACGCGGACGCCCAGCAGGCGGAGTTTGCGGGTGAGGTCGACGCGCTTTAAGCACAGCCCCGCAAACTTGCGAATTTCTGTTGCATCTTGGGTGTAGAAGGTGAGGGTTTGATCGCGTGTGACGCTTTTGAAGTTGTCGTAGCGCAACTTGATGCCAATGGTTTTACCGTCATAGCCTTTGCGCTTTAAATCGGCTGCCAACTGTTGACACAGGCGTGTGAACACTTTGCCCAATTCTTCTTTGTCGCGCACCGCATGCAGGTCGGTTTCAAAGGTGGTTTCCCGGCTGATGCTGACGGGCTCGCTTTCGGTGCTGATGGGTCTATCGTCTCGCCCCCAAGCTGCCTCGTGCAGCCAGGCGCCATACACCTTGCCAAAGTGCATTTGCAGCCAAGGCAATTCACAAGCCGCCAACTGACCAATTGTTTCGATGCCTTGTTGCTTGAGCTTTTCATCTGCTTTGGGGCCAACACCATTGATCTTGCGACAGCTGAGCGGCCAGATGGCCGTTTGCAAATCATCTGCTTGAACGATGGAAATGCCATTGGGCTTGTTGAACTCACTGGCCATTTTGGCAATCAGTTTGTTGGGGGCAACACCTACGGAGCAAGTCAGACCCGTGGCTTCAAAAATGCATTTTTGAATGAGGCGTGCCAACACCCTGCCGCCTTCGCGTTGACCGCCCGGCACCTCTGTGAAATCGATGTACACCTCGTCCACCCCGCGGTCTTCCATTTGCGGTGCAATGTCGGTGATGATGCTTTTGAAAACTTTGGAGTAGTGTCGGTATTGCTCAAAGTCCACGGGCAACAAAATGGCCTGCGGGCACAACTTGGCGGCCTTCATGAGACCCATGGCCGAGCCTATGCCAAATTGTCTAGCGGCATAGGTGGCCGTGGTGATCACGCCTCGGCCGGTATAGCCTTCTATGCGTGGAAAAAAATCAAGGGGAATTTCAGACAAATTGTCGGCAGACCATTCGTAGTCTGGATGGGCGACACGAAGTCGCCCTAGCAAGTCATCCTCTTTGCGCCTGCCACCGCCAATCACCACGGGCAAGCCTTTGAGTTGGGGGTAGCGCAACAACTCGACCGACGCGTAAAACGCGTCCATGTCGAGGTGTGCAATTCTTCTTGAAAGTGCTTTGGTGCCGTTCACAAACGCAAAGCAATGCTGAGGGTTTATTGCGGAAAAGTGCCTGGCAACAAGATGCTCTTGTCGACGGTATCCATCTGCGTGCGGCCACAAAACGCCATGGTCAAATCAAGCTCGTTGTGAATGATTTGCAAGGCTTTTTCTACACCTGGCTGCCCCATGGCGCCTAAGCCGTACAAAAAAGCACGCCCAATGTAGGTGCCTTGTGCACCCAAGGCACGCGCCTTCAGGACATCTTGACCGCTGCGAATGCCGCCGTCCATGTGCACTTCAATGTGCTTGCCCACCGCATCAACAATGGCCGGCAGTGCCTCAATGCTGCTTTGCGCGCCGTCAAGTTGGCGCCCGCCGTGATTGCTCACAATCATGGCGTCAGCGCCACTTTCAACAGCAAGGCGCGCATCTTCTGCGTCTTGAATGCCTTTCAAAATGATTTTGCCACCCCAGCGTTTCTTGATCCATTCCACGTCGCCCCAATTGAGTCGTGGGTCAAATTGTTGGGCCGTCCATGCGGACAAAGAGCCCATGTTTTCAACCCCTTTGACGTGACCCACGATGTTGCCAAATTCACGCCGTGATGTGCCCAACATGCCAAGTGCCCAGCGTGGCTTGGTGGCAATGTTGATCATGTTGGCAAGGGTTAATTTGGGCGGCGCAGACAAGCCGTTTTTCAAATCTTTGTGACGCTGACCCAAGATTTGCAGATCCAAGGTAATGACCAAGGCTGAGCAATTGGCCGCGCGTGCGCGCTCAATCAGGCGCTCGATGAAATCGCGGTCGCGCATGACGTACAACTGAAACCAGAATGGGTGACCGTCGGTGCCTTTGGACACATCCTCGATGGAGCAGATGCTCATGGTGGACAGCGTAAATGGAATGCCAAACTTTTTGGCGGCGCGTGCTGCCAAGATTTCGCCATCTGCATGTTGCATGCCTGTCAAGCCAGTGGGGGCAATGGCCACGGGCATGGCCACTTTCTGGCCAATCATGGTGGTAGCGGTACTGCGACCCTCCATGTTGACGGCCACACGTTGGCGCAACTTGATTTTTTGGAAGTCACTTTCGTTAGCGCGGTAAGTACTTTCTGTCCAAGAGCCACTGTCTGCGTAGTCATAGAACATGCGAGGCACACGCTTTTGCGCCAGGATGCGCAATTCTTCGATGGTGGTGATCACGGACATAGGGGCGTTCCAAATTTGTGAAAGATTGAGATGCGGGGCGTTGAATCAGATCAGCTGCAGCTCACACTGCCGCAACCTGACATGGTGACGTTGCGGATGACCGAGGGGTCTGCCAAAGTTTCGGTGTCGCTGTCGAAGTTAACCGACTTCAAGTGTTGCGCCAAGCCTGCATCCATGCTGGCGGCATGCTGAGGAAACCATTCGGCCAGAGCCTCTGCCAAGCGTGAAATGATCTCATGGTCGCCTTGCACGTAATGTGTCTCGACGGCACGCATGGTCTCCAAAATGGTGGCGTGTTGGCCTGCATGGCAGTTGTCCTCGCTGAAGCCTGTTGCCACCATCCAGCGGTCTTCTTGCGCGAAATGTTCAACCGTGTGATTGAGAAATTCGCGGTACAGCGTGAGTTGTTCTGTTGGCGGTGTCAGCAGCAATGCATTCAGCATGGTCACAAACTCTTCATGGGTGTGGTCCATGCGGTCATCACCCGTGTGCAGCTCGGCAGTCCAATTCAGACCAGCGGCAAACGGGGACTCAGTGCGTTGCTCGTTTTGAGTGGCTTCCATCCCAAACACCTTTTAAAAATCTAAGCGCGCATGATGACGCGCAATTTGTTGACGAACTTGATTGGGCGCCGTGCCGCCCAATGTATTGCGAGCATTCAAGGAGCCCACCAAGCTGAGGCATTCAAAAACGTCAGCTTGGATGCTGGGGTTGAATTGTTGCAAGGTGGCCAGGGGTAGCTCACTCAGGTCTAAGTTCTGTGTTTGAGCTGTTTTCACTGCGTGTGCAACCACCTCGTGGGCATCCCGGAAGGGCAGCCCCTTTTTGACCAAGTAGTCGGCCAAATCGGTGGCTGTGGCATACCCTTTTTTGGTGGCTGCTTCCATGGCCTGTGCATTGACGGTGATGCCGCCTTCTTTGTGGCCCGTCTGAGCGTTGGTTTGTCCACCCATCATTTCGCTGAAGATACGCAGCGTGTCTTTGAGCGTGTCAACGGTGTCAAACAAAGGCTCTTTGTCTTCTTGATTGTCTTTGTTGTAGGCCAAGGGCTGGCCTTTCATCAAGGTGATCAAACCCATTAAGTGCCCGACCACGCGGCCTGTTTTGCCACGCGCCAATTCTGGGACGTCAGGGTTTTTCTTCTGCGGCATGATGGAGCTGCCCGTGGTGAAACGGTCGGCAATTTTCACAAAGCCAAAGTTTTGGCTCATCCACAAAATGAGCTCTTCGCTCAAGCGGCTGATGTGTACCATGCACAAAGAAGCTGCTGCAGTAAATTCAATGGCAAAGTCGCGATCGCTCACGCCATCCAAACTGTTTTGACTGACGCAGGCGTGACCGTTTGCATCGATCATGCCCAGACTTTTGGCAACGCGCTCACGGTCGAGCGGGTAGGTGGTGCCGGCCAATGCGGCGGAACCTAGAGGCAGACGGTTGGTGCGACGGCGCACATCGGCCATGCGTTCGGCATCGCGCGCAAACATTTCGACATAGGCCAACAAGTGATGGGCAAAACTCACGGGTTGTGCAACTTGCAAATGCGTGAAGCCTGGCAAGATGACGTCCACATGGCGCTCTGCCACTTCGATCAATGATTTTTGCAGATCAATCAACAAAGCACTGATGAGGTCAATTTCGCTGACCAACCACAAGCGCACATCGGTGGCCACTTGGTCGTTGCGGCTTCTGCCGGTGTGCAGACGCTTGCCTGCATCGCCGACGATTTGGGTCAGGCGCGCTTCGATGTTGAGATGCACATCTTCCAGGTCCAACTTCCAGTCGAACTGACCGCCCTCAATTTCTTGGGAAATTTGTGCCATGCCGCGCTGGATGTCGGCAAAGTCTTGGGTGCTGATGATTTTTTGGGCTGCCAGCATTTCTGCATGCGCCAAACTGCCCTGAATGTCCGATTGCCACAGTCGCTTGTCGAAGAAGACGCTAGAGGTGTAGCGCTTCACCAGATCGCTCATGGGTTCAGAAAACAAGGCCGACCAGGCCTGGGACTTTTGATCGAATTGGTTTTTAGACATTCCCAGATTTTATCGGGTTGCCAGCGAATTAAATCCCATGGCAGACCCTCAAAACCGTCCGAAAATGCCGAAAAACACCCTGCTGAGGGTCTAAGCCGTGGTCGTCAGCCCGTGTTCCGCAGTCCGGCCGCAATTCCGTTGATCGAGATATGGATGCCACGTTGCACACGCTCGTCCGCCTTGCCATCGCGATACCGGCGAATGAGTTCCACCTGCAAGTGGTGCAGCGGGTCAATGTAGGGAAAGCGGTGGCGGATGGAGCGTGCCAACGCCGGATTGTTGGCCAAGCGGTGTTTCTCGCCAGTCAGCAGGGTCATCATGTCTGCCGTTTTGTGCCATTCAGCTTCAATGGCCGCAAAAATTTTCTTTCGCATCTTGGCGTCACTGACCAGTTCGCTGTAGCGGGAGGCCAAGGCCAAATCGCTTTTGGCGAGCACCATGTCCATGTTGGACAGCAGAGTCTTGAAGAAGGGCCATTGCTTGACCATTTTTTGTAGCAAAGCTAACGCTGCTTTGCTTTCTTTGTCGGTGGGTCTGTCCAAGAATTTTTCTACAGCCGAACCAAAGCCAAACCAACCTGGTAAGGTGAGGCGGCATTGTCCCCAACTGAAACCCCATGGAATGGCTCGCAAATCTTCAATCTTTTGATTGGCTTTGCGTGAGGCCGGACGAGAACCAATGTTCAGTTCAGCAATTTCTCGAATAGGCGTTGCCCCAAAAAAGTAATCGTTGAACCCGGGCGTCTCGTAAACCAAGTGGCGGTAAGCGTCCATGCTGGCCTGCGACAGCAAGGCGGCAGATTCTAGAAAGTTACGCGGCGCTGTTTTGGTGGGTTGTAGCAGCGTGGCTTCCAATGTGGCCGCTACCAACGTTTCCAAATTGCGTCGACCAATTTCAGGATTTGCATATTTGGAGCCAATCACTTCACCTTGTTCGGTCAATCGAATTTGGCCGCGGACTGTGCCAGGTGGTTGCGCCAAGATGGCCTGGTAGCTGGGGCCGCCACCGCGACCCACCGTGCCACCTCGGCCGTGGAACATGCGCAGTTGAATATTGTGGCTGTTGGCCAAGCGGTCAAAGTCTTCCACCAAGGCCACCTCTGCGCGGTACAACTCCCAGTTACTTGTGAAAATGCCACCATCTTTATTGCTGTCAGAGTAGCCCAACATGATGTCTTGCTCTGCGCCAGAGCGCTGGACCAGATTGGCAATACCCGGCAGCGCATAAAACTCGCGCATGATGACCGCAGAATTTCGCAAGTCTTCAATGGTCTCAAACAATGGAACCACGATCAAATCGACCAGGGCTTTGTCATCCAAGGTCCCGCGCATCAGTCCGACTTCTTTTTGCAGCAACAATACTTCCAGCAAGTCACTCACACTTTCCGTGTGGCTGATGATGTAATGACGGATGGCTTCTGCACCGTAGGTGGCACGCGCTGACAATGCTTCTTCGAAAATTGCCAATTCGGATTGCGTGTGTTCAGAGTACTTTGCGCCAGGAATACGCAGTGGTCTTGCATCACTCAGTAGCGCCATGAGTACGGCACGTTTTTGCGGCTCTCCAAGCGCCCCATAATCTTTCTCAATGCGTGACGTGGCCAACAATTCAGCAACCACTTTTGCATGTTGATCTGAGCTTTGACGCAGGTCGACGGTGGCCAAATGAAATCCAAAAACCTCGACGGCCCGAATCAGAGGGTCCAATCGCTGTGCCGCTAAGGCTTGCGCATGATGGCTCTTGAGTGAGGCTTGGATGATTTTCAAATCGTCTAAAAACAGACTGGGACTGGCGTAGGGATTTTGCGGTTCTACCGCATGGCGCGCTGCATCGCCGCCGGTCAAGTCTTTGAGCGTGGCGGCAAGGCGTGCGTAGATGCCTGTGAGCGCTCGTCTGTAAGGTTCGTCGATGCGGTGTGCATTGGTGTCTGGAGACTTCTCAGCCAAAGCTTTCATGGCTGCAGGGAAATCGACCAACATGGCCGACAAAGACAATTCACTGCCCAAGTAATGAACTTCAGTCAGGTAGTGCCGCAACGCCACTTCGGCTTGTCTTTTGAGGGCATGCTGGAGCGTGTGCGCGTTGACATTTGGATTGCCATCGCGGTCGCCGCCAATCCATTGCCCCATTCGCAAGAACGGCGCGACGGGGTGTGTGCCAAGGGCCTCTTCCAATGACGCATAAATTTTAGGAATTTCGCGCAGAAAAGTTGACTCATAGTAGCTCAGCGAGTTTTCAATTTCGTCAGCAACGGTGAGCTTTGAAAATCTGAGCAAGCGCGTTTGCCAAAGTTGCATGACGCGGGCCCGCATGCGTTGTTCGTTGACTGCCAGCTCTTTGGGTGTCAATGCGTCCTTGGCCGCATTCACGACGGCAGCCCGGGCCTTGATTTCGTCGCGTTCATTCAATAACTCGGCAATGTCGCGCTCTGCGCTCAAAATACTTTGCCGTTGCACTTCTGTGGGGTGTGCCGTCAGTACGGGCGACACAAAACTGTGTGCCAAAGTTTGAGAAATGATTTTGGGCGTAATGCCAGCCCAGCGCAGCCGTTGTAATGCAACTTCAATGCTGCCTTCTTGCGTGTCACCCACACGTTCGTGAATGGCCCGCCTGCGAATGTGATGCCGATCTTCGGCCAAGTTGGCCAGGTGACTGAAATACGTAAAGCCTCGTATGACGCTGACGGCATGGTCCCCTGGCAAGCCTTTGAGCAATTTCTTCAAAGCCTTGTCTGCTTCGTGATCAGCATCGCGCCTGAAAGAAACAGAGAGTTTGCGAATTTTTTCGATCAACTCGTAGATTTCGGCGCCTTCTTGCTCGCGGATGACATCGCCCAAAATGCGGCCAAGCAGGCGGATGTCTTCTACCAATGGACGTTCGTTGTCACGAGAATTGCGTTTCAGCGGCGGAATTGTTGTGTTGGGCATGACGAGACTCACTTTTGAGGGGCTGAGGTCATGCTAGCATTTGATTTGACTGAAAAATTACGAACAGGTTACTGGTTTGAAACCCTCTACATCATCACCATTGAAGCGTTCTATCGTGATCGCAACGCGCGAAAGTCGTCTGGCCATGTGGCAGGCCAAGCATGTCCAAGCGATCTTGCAAGCGCAGGGGCACGCGGTCGAGTTACTGGGCATGACCACCCAGGGTGATCAAATTTTGGATCGCAGCCTGAGCAAAGTGGGCGGCAAGGGCCTGTTTGTGAAAGAGCTGGAAGTGGCGCTGGCTGAGGGACGTGCAGACATCGCGGTTCATTCCTTGAAAGATGTTCCAATGGACATGCCCGAAGGCTTTGAATTGGCCTGTGTCATGGTGCGAGAAGATCCCCGTGACGCTTGGGTTTCCAGCCAATACGCCACGTTGATGGATTTACCGCTTGGCGCGGTGGTGGGCACCTCTAGCTTGCGCAGAACCGTACTTCTCAAGGCACTTCGGCCCGATTTGAAAATTGAACCCTTGCGTGGTAATTTGGATACACGCCTGCGCAAATTGGACGAGGGGCAGTACGCCGGCATTGTTTTGGCGGCTGCAGGGCTTAAACGTCTCGAGTTGTCTGATCGCATTCGACACATTTTTGACACGGAACACATGTTGCCCGCGGCAGGTCAGGGTGCATTGGGGATCGAAATTTGTACGGGTCGAGCCGATTTGGTCGAGGCTCTTCGACCGCTGGTGCACACCACATCTTGGCTGGCCGTCGCAGCAGAACGTGCCGTCAGTCGTGCCATGGGGGGGAGTTGCTCCATGCCACTTGCTGCACATGCCACACTGCATCACGATGTGTTGACCTTGCGTGCAGCCTGGGGTGATCCCGATGGCACTGCACCATTGGTGACTGCCGCCATTTCAGGTGCTGTGAGCAGTTTGGCAGACGCAGAGGCCTTGGGTCTCAGTGTGGTTGCCGATCTCAAACGGGGCGGCGCACGTTGACGTTTCAAGCCAAGCCTGCACCGCATGTCATCCTGACTCGGCCAGCGCAAGACGCCGCCGCTTGGGTGGAGCCTTTGCAAGACGCCGGGTTCAATGTCAGTGTTTTTCCACTGCTGGAATTATCGGCGTTGATGTCAGAGGATGAGGCCGACAAGACGGCTAAGTTGGTGTTGCAAAGTCAAGCGGTCATGTTTGTCAGTGCCAACGCTGTCAGGTTTTTGGCAGCGGCCTTGATCAATTTTCCCACTTGGCGTAAGCACTTTGAACATGCCGCGCGGGCATGGTGTACAGGTCCCGGTACTGCTGCAGCCTTGCAGGCGTGTGGCATTCCATCCGGTCAAATCGACCAACCTTCAGATCAAGCCACACTTTTAGATTCTGAGTCACTGTGGCAAGTTGTGTCTCCCCAAGTGTCTAAAGGCATGACTGTTTTGATCGTTCGCGGCGCCGATGAAACAGGGGCCATTGCTGGACGCCATTGGCTCACTCAGCAGCTTGAAAACTCAAATGTTCATGTGCAAGCTGTGGCTGCCTATCGACGGATGGCCGTTGTTTTAGGGCCAGAACAAAAGGCCAAAGTGATGGCATTCAATCAGAACGGTGCCGTGTGGTTGTTCAGCAGTTCTGCTGCGATCGAGGGCTTGATGTCCCAATGTCCGGCGCTCGATTGGTCAAAGGCCAAAGTCGTTGTGACACACCCCCGCATGGCAGAAATGGCTAAAAAATTTGGGTGCCTTCACATTTCTATTGCCTCACCGGGTATCCGTTCTATGCTGGCATCTATAAAATCTCTTGCATGAGCACAGAACAATCTACCGTTTCGCCCGATAACGCTGCGCCGATGCAGCCCGGCCCGCAAGCAGTTTCTTCACCCAGCCGCACCATGAGTTTTTGGCTGCCGCTGGTTGTGGCTGTGTTGGCTGTTGCTTTCAGCGGCTTGTTGTGGGAGAAGTTGTCGCGCATCCAAGGGCAATTGGCGCGCCAAAGTGCCGATGCCGGTCAGCAGTCCTTGGAAGCCAAGGCTTGGGCCAAGCAGGCACAAGACAGCGTCAAAGACAGCGCTGCGCGCATGGCTTTGGTCGAGTCGCGTTTGGGTGAGGCTGCATTGCAACGCGCTCAGCTCGAAGAATTGATTCAATCCTTGTCTCGTTCACGTGACGAAAATTTGGTCCTTGACATTGAGTCCTCTCTCAGGCTTGCCCAGCAGCAGGCTCAATTGACCAGTAGCCTGGAGCCATTGCTGGGTGCCTTGAAAACCTCGCAGCAAAGATTGCAGCGCGCATCCAATCCAAGGCTCATATCTGTTCAGCGGGCTATCGAGCGGGATTTGGAGGCTGTCAAATCTGCACAAATCACAGACCTGCCAGGTATGTTGTTGGTGCTGGACGAAATGGTTGCTTTAGCCGATGAACTGCCCTTGGTGATTGAAATGAGTCGTCCGCAAATCAGCGCCGGCAAGCCTGCCGAGGTGGCCATGCATGGCACACCACCCAGCGCACCCTGGTGGCAACAAGTGCTAGACCGCATCATGGTCGAGGCCCGAGGTTTGTTGCGTGTTAGTCGAATTGACAGTCCAGAGGCGGCTTTGTTGGCGCCAGAGCAAGGGTTCTTCTTGCGTGAAAACCTCAAACTGAAATTGCTGAATGCCCGATTGAGCTTGCTGGCGCGTCAAAACGACGCTGCAAAATCTGATTTGCAAAGCGTGTCAGTGGCACTCAAAAAATACTTTGACCCCACAGCACGCAAAACCCAACAAGCCCTTCAGTTGCTCGACAAGGCACAGAGCCTTGGCAAGGGCAGTCCCATGCCTCGCCTGGATGGTGCGCTTGCTGCATTGGCAACCGCCTCTTCTGGAAAGTAAAACACCATGCGCGCTGCACTTTGGCTCATGAGTTTGTTTGCGGTTGCAGTCGCTTCCGCTTTACTTGCCTCCAACAACGTCGGAACAGTCTCTATTTTTTGGACCCCTTACCGTTTTGATGTATCCCTGAATTTGGTGTTGCTTGCGCTGGTGGTAATTTTGCTGACCATGCACTGGGCGCAACGTGGGTTCACGGCACTTTTTGAATTACCCAAACAAGCAAAACGCTGGCGCTTGCAGCAAAAAGAGCGTGCAGCACATGCCGCTTTGCTGGATGGCATGGCGCAATTCATGGAAGGCCGTTTCCTGCGTGCCCGTAAATCAGCAGAATTGGTTTTGGTGCGTGAAAAATCTTTGCTTGATGCGGGAGAGGTCTTGTCGCACGCAGGATCATTGCGCAGCGTGGCGCACATTCTGGCAGCCGAATCCGCGCATGCACTTCAAGACAGTGCGGCACGTCAGTCTCATTTGGAGGCTGTTTTACAAGAGCCGATGGCTGAACATTCAGGTCTTCGAAAATCGTTGATGGAGGGGGCCATGATGCGTGCTGCGCGTTGGGCCTTAGACGATCGGGATGCCCCTGAAAGCCTGCTGTGGTTGGACCGCTTGCCGCAAGGTGTGTCGCGCCGTACGCTTGCCATGCGCCTGCGCTTGAAGGCGGCCCGTCTGGCCGGCGAGCCATCACAGGCTTTGGACACGGCCTTGCTGCTCATCAAGCACCGCGCATTTACAGCGGAGGCAGCCGAAAGCATGGTTCGAAGTTTGGTGTTTGAATTGATTGCCAAAACGCATGAGTTAGGTCAAATGCAAAGGTTGTGGGCCCGTTTGGGTGAAGCGCAGCGTCAATCCCCCGACTTGGCAATACAGGCAGCGCTGCACTGGCTCAACTTGAAGGGTGACCCGGTGGTAGCTCGCGCTTGGCTTAAACCGATTTGGACCAAGTCTCAATCGAATACGCAACAGCTGTCTAAGCCGCAGTTGTTGAAACTGGTTCAGGCATTAGACCGTAGCTTCACAGGTCAAGACAGTGCAGAAGAGCGCGAATGGTTGGTGACCATTGAAGCCGCACAAAAAGCCAATCCGCGCAATGCGTTGCTGCAGTTTTTGTCAGGGCGTTTGTGTCAAAAACGCCAGCTGTGGGGTAAAGCGCAAGTCCTACTCTCGCAAGCTGCGCTGGCGCTGGAAGATACCGGCTTGCGCAGACAAGCTTGGCGAGGCGTAGCAGAACTTGCAGAGCAGCGAGAAGATCTGCCAGCAGCCATGCAAGCTTTGAAAAAAGCAGCGATGGATTAAAAAAGGGACCCGAGGGTCCCTTTTGCATGCTTGCCTTCTGATATTAGAAGGGCAGGTTCATGTTGCTTAAGTCTTTGCGCGTTTCAACCAAGACCAATGGGCCTTCGTCAAACACCACAGCGGGTGGACGTTCGCGTGGAACATGCACAGGCTTAGGTTCTGCTGCAATGGCGGCTTGCGCTTGTGCAATTTTTTCGGGATCTGAGTTGACCCACTTCAAACCGGAGCCTTCAGCTACTTCGATCAAACTGGCCATAGGCAGCACATAGGTTTGAACCTTAGGCAGTGCCGTTGCGGTGTTGCTTGCAGACGTTGTCGTTGGTGTTACGACAGTTGCTGCGGCAGTTGCGGGCGCTGCTGTAGACACAGGAATACTGATGGGTTCAGCAGAATTTGCCGTCGGCGCTTGTGCCGTTGAGGCTGGCGCTGCCGATGCTGCACGATCGAAATACGAGCGCGTAACAGGGGCTTCTTCAGCACCAGACTGTTCAGCCGCTGGTGCATCTGTAACGCTGACCATACCAGCCTCAGACGCATTGTTGTCTGAGCCTGTGTTGCGCTCTCTGCGGTCGCGGCCATAACGATCGCGTGAACGACGTTCTCTGCGCTCCGGTGTGCCATTGGTACTGTCAGTGCCGTCGGTGCGCTCATGCCCTGAGTTGACTGCGTCAGCTTGCGCATTTGCGTTGTCGTTCAGTGATGCTTGAGCAGGCGCTAAATTGTCGGCATTGTCTGACGCTGCATTTTGACGGTTGCCATCTTGTGTACGGCGCTCACCGCGTTCGCCACGCTCACGACGGCCTTCGCCGCGTTCGCGGCGACCTTCTCCGCGAGGTGCGCGTTCACCACGTGATTCGTTGCGATTGTCTGGGTTGTTCAACTCAGACGAATCGGCATTCACATTGCTTGCGTCCACTGCTGGGGAGGCATTGCTATTGGCGTTTTCACGACGCTCGCCACGTTCACCACGCTGGCCAGAGCGTTCGTTGCGCTCGCCGCCACGTCGGTTGCCACTGTTTTCGCGCGGTGCGCGTGTTTCAGTGGTCTCGCTGCGATCGCCTTTTTCATTGCGTTCTGCATCGTTGCGTTCGCCGCGATCATTGCGTTCGCCACGACGGCCACCGCGGCCACCGCGACCGCCACGGCGTTCGCCGTTGCGTTCGCTGCGTTCGCCATCTTTGCCAGTGCGTTCGCCGCGTTTGCCGACATTTTTAGCTGGTTCTGCTTTGGTTTCGGCGCTGCCACCAAACAAGCGCTTCAGCCAGCCAAAGAAACCACCACTGCTTTCAGCTTTGGCGTCGGCTTTGTCGGTTTGAGCCTTGGCTGTTTTGACCGTCTCAGCCTTGGGCATGGAAGCTGGCGCAGGTGCGTCAGGCAAAACGCCTTTGATGACAGGTGTTTGACGGTTGGTAGGCTCTTGTGAGCGGCGAGTCACGGTGGTTGGATCTTCCATTTCTTCGGCCATGGTGTAGCTGGCTTCGATGTGGTCCAAACGGGGATCGTCGTGCTTCAAACGCTCGAGTTTGTAGTGTGGTGTTTCCAAAGATTTATTGGGCACCAACAGCACGTTGATGCGCTGTTTCAATTCAATCTTGGCAATCTCTGGACGCTTCTCATTCAACAAGAAAGATGCCACTTCCACCGGCACTTGTGCATGCACTGCGGCGGTGTTGTCCTTCATGGACTCTTCTTGAATGATGCGCAAAATTTGCAAAGCCGAACTCTCGGTATCGCGTACATGGCCAGAGCCACCGCAACGAGGGCAAGGAATGGAAGAGCCTTCAGACAAGGCTGGTTTCAAGCGCTGACGGCTCATTTCCATCAAGCCAAATTTGCTGATGGAGCCGAATTGAACGCGCGCTCGGTCTTGACGCAAAGCATCGCGCAAGCGGTTTTCTACTTCGCGGCGATTGCGTGACTCTTCCATGTCAATGAAGTCGATGACGATCAGGCCGCCCAAATCGCGCAAGCGCATCTGGCGGGCCACTTCGTCGGCAGCTTCAAGGTTGGTGCGGGTAGCAGTTTCTTCGATGTCACCGCCCTTGATGGCGCGTGCAGAGTTGACGTCAACAGACACCAAAGCTTCTGTGTGGTCGATCACGATGGCGCCGCCAGAAGGCAGCTGCACTGTGCGCGCATAAGCCGATTCAATTTGATGCTCAATTTGGAAGCGGCTGAACAACGGTGCATCGTCGCGGTAACGCTTCACACGAGGTGCGAACTCAGGCATCACGTGGCTCATGAATTGCTGAGCTTGTTCGTAGATGTCGTCGGTATCGATCAGGATGTCGCCGATGTCGCTGTTGAAGTAATCGCGAATGGCGCGAATCACTAAACTAGATTCTTGATAAATCAGGAAGGCGCCCTTGGCACCTTGCGTGGCGCCATCAATGGCCGACCACAACTTGAGCAAGTAGTTCAAGTCCCATTGGAGCTCTGGTGCGCTGCGGCCAATGCCAGCGGTGCGGGCAATGATGGACATCCCTTTGGGATATTCCAGCTGGTCCATGGCTTCTTTGAGCTCAGCGCGGTCGTCGCCTTCAATGCGTCGGCTCACACCACCACCACGGGGGTTGTTGGGCATCAAGACCACATAGCGGCCAGCCAAGCTGATGAAGGTGGTGAGGGCGGCGCCCTTGTTGCCACGTTCTTCTTTTTCAACTTGCACCAAAAGTTCTTGGCCTTCGCGAATCACATCGTTGATGCGCGCTTGGCTAACCGAAACACCTTCGGCAAAGTATTGGCGGGAGATTTCTTTGAAGGGCAAGAAGCCGTGGCGTTCTTCGCCGTAGTCGACGAAGCAGGCTTCGAGGGAAGGCTCGACGCGGGTCACAACAGCTTTGTAGATGTTGCCTTTGCGTTGCTCGCGGCCTTCAATTTCAATTTCGTAGTCGAGGAGTTTTTGTCCATCGACGATGGCCAAGCGGCGTTCTTCAGCCTGCGTGGCGTTGATCAGCATCCGTTTCATGATGCGTCCCTTCTTTTCATGTGTCAGCAATGCCCACCCCGCCATGCGTGGCGTTGGGGTCGGATCACCTGTTTAACAACCAGCTCTCAAGGAGCCAACGGTGCCGAGACTGACGTTCGAAACGAAGGGAATTGCCAAATGATTCCGACATTCATGAGCGCAAATGTGTCGCTGGAATGTGGAAAGGGGCGCGTGGAAGATTCGAGGCTGTGGGCGGGCGCAGGCGATGGTGTCTCGAGTGGCGCAAAAAGCCACTGCAAAAAAGACAGCAAAGATCCAAACAACACACTCATTTCGATTCAATCCGTTCAGCAGCTGAAAAGCTGCTGAATAAAATATTCCGTATCTGGGTTTCAAAGCATCGGTCCAACCAACAAGCTTGTCTGCCACTGTTGGCCCTGGCCTTCAGTCTGCAGATTTCGCTCATGGCGGCATCGAACTTACGGCGCTTGTTGGTGGAGAGTGAACTAAACTCCTGTCTTCAGGAATTCATTTCCATTCAAATCAACCACTTACAGCACAACGCCGGTGAATCACATTATAGGGCCCCAAGCCTCCCATTCGACCACTCCTCAAGCCACAAATCCGGCTTTGGAAGTGAAATGGTTGACCGTGGATGAAGAGTCGGCTGGACAAAGGCTGGACAACTTTCTCATCCGTCACCTCAAAGGCGTACCTAAAACACACGTATACCGCATCATTCGAAGCGGCGAAGTGAGGATTAACAAGGGCCGCGCCTCGGCCGATACCCGAATTGAAAACGGCGATGTGGTCAGACTTCCCCCGGTCCGGATTTCGGACAAGGTGGCCCAAAAAGCAGCCAGGCCGGCCCCAGGCCGGGAATTCCCACTGTTGTTAGAAGACGACGCTTTGATGGCCATTGACAAGCCAGCTGGCGTGGCAGTGCATGGTGGTTCGGGCGTTAGTTTTGGTGTGATTGAGCAATTGCGGCAAGCAAGACCCCAAGCCAAACTGCTAGAGCTGGTACATCGATTGGATCGAGAAACCAGTGGTATTTTGCTGGTGGCCAAGAAGCGAAGTGCCCTGAAACATGTGCAAGATCAGTTCAGGGAGAGAGAAACTGGTAAGACGTATTTGGCGATGGTTCAAGGAAGTTGGCCGGAAAAGCTGAAAGTTATCGACAGTTCTCTGCATAAATACCTGCTCCCAGATGGTGAGCGCCGGGTCCGTGTCACGACAAACGATGATCCGGACGGCATGCGTTCCATCACGTTGGTCAAGGTGGCGCAGCGGTTTGAAGCCTGTACTTTGCTTGAAGTCACCATCAAAACAGGACGTACACATCAAATCCGTGTTCATCTGGCGTCACAAGGCCACCCCATTGCAGGCGATGACAAGTACGGCGATTTCGAATGGAACAAAACGCTGAACAAGCAAGGCTTGAAGCGCATGTTTCTTCATGCATGGCGACTGCAATTCACGCACCCTACAACGGGTAAACGTGTGGAATTGAAATCACCACTCCCTCCAGAATTACAACTGTATGCAAACCATGTCAAATCAAAATCAACGCCCTCGGCAATTTGACCTGATCGCCTTCGATTGGGATGGCACTTTGTTTGACTCTACGGCCATCATCACGCGATGCATTCAGCGTGCTGTGGTGGATGTGGGGGGGGAAGAGCCAAGCCGTGAGGCCGCTTCTTACGTCATTGGCATGCCTTTGATGCAAGCTTTGGCGCATGCTGCCCCTGATGTGCCGACCGAAAAATATCCGCAGCTTGGTGACAGATATCGCCACCATTACGTGGCAAATCAGCATGATTTGAATTTGTTTGAGGGTGTTTTGCCTATGCTGGCCGATTTGAAGGCCAGACATCATTGGATAGCGGTGGCCACTGCGAAAAGCCGAAAAGGCTTGAGCGAGGCATTGCATGCTGTCGAGCTCAAAGGGACTTTTGACGGCTCCCGAACTGCAGACGAAACCGCCGGAAAACCCAATCCCTTGATGCTGCACGAGCTCATGCGAGAGTTTGGTGTAGAACCTGAGAGAACCCTCATGATTGGCGACACCACGCATGATTTGCAAATGGCTCTGAACGCCGGATGTGCCAGCGTGGGTGTGAGCTACGGCGCGCATGAGCCTTCTGCGTTTCAGGCTTTAAAGCCTCTGCATGTGGCGCATTCTGTCAAGGCGTTGCGTCAGTGGTTGCATGACAACGCCTAAAACTGAGCGCAATGGCCGTGTTGTTTGAACACAAATTTGATTCGTGGAGAGGTGGTTCATGAGTGAAGCAATTCCTTTGTGCAATTCCCATGACTTGATCGACAGCGGACTGGCTGTGCCGTTTGATGTCATCTATGGTGGACAAACCTGCCGTGCCTTTGCGGTTCGATTCAAGGGGCATGTGCATGCCTACTTAAACCGTTGCAGTCACGTGGCCATGGAAATGGATTACCAACCCAATCGTTTTTTTGACGCCTCGGGGCAGTTTTTAATTTGCGCTACCCATGGCGCCATGTACCGACCTGAGTCGGGTGCCTGCGCAGGTGGTCCTTGCAATGGCGGCTTGATTCCAATCACCTTGTCAGAGCAAGGCGGAGTGGTTCGCTGGCATACTGATTTCAATTTAAAACCTTTTGAGTTCTCATGAGTTCTGAACAACCTGAATCCTTTGGCGCTGCTGCCTCATCTGCAGAAAGTGCTCACAGCCAAACCCATGTGGCGCAGTCAGCGCAAGCGCAAACGAGTTGGGAGCGGCAAACGCTGTCTGACTTGGTGCATGCCAATTTGAAAGAGCAGCAGGCTGCACGTCGTTGGAAAATGGGCTTGAGATTGGCTTGGTTGCTGTTTTGGATTGTGGTCATTTGGCAAATTTTTTCGCACAACCAAACCGCCTCCAATGTCACCGCGCCACACACGGCATTGGTCAACATCAAAGGCGAAATTGCCGATGGTGCCGATGCCAGTGCAGAAAATATTGTTGCCGCTATGCGGGCTGCATTAGAAGACTCTGGCTCACAAGCCTTGATTTTGTTGATCAACTCACCGGGAGGAAGTCCTGTGCAAGCGGGCATCATCAACGATGAAATCGTGCGTTTGAAGGCTTTGCATCGCAAACCGATCTATGCCGTTGTCGAAGAGTCATGCGCCTCCGCAGCTTATTACATTGCCGCTGCAACAGACAAAATCTATGTCGACAAAGCCAGTATTGTTGGCAGCATTGGTGTCTTGATGGATGGTTTTGGCTTCACAGGTTTGATGGACAAGTTGGGGGTGGAAAGACGCCTCATGACGGCGGGTGAGAACAAAGGATTTTTAGACCCTTTTAGTCCGCAAACTGATGCACAGCGCAAGCACGCGCAAAGCATGTTGAACCACATTCACTCGCAGTTCATTGCGGTTGTAAAAAAAGGCCGCGGTGATCGCTTGAAAGAAACACCCGAAATGTTCAGTGGTTTGTTTTGGACAGGTCAGCAAGCCGTTGAATTGGGTTTGGCTGACGAGCTTGGAAGCATCGATCAAGTTGCAAGAGACGTGGTGAAGGCCGAAGAGTTGGTGGATTACTCGCGTCGAGACAACGTTGCAGAGCGCCTGGTCAAGCGTTTTGGGGCGGCCATGGGTGAAGGCGCATGGCGCGCTATGCGCGCCAGCACACCCATTCGTTGATGACCGGTTTGAGCGCCCGCCTTCAATTGCCAATGGCAAAGACGGCGGGTGTTTGGTTGTTCAAACCCTCAGGCAATTGGCCCGAAGCTACTTTGCGCCATTGCTGAACAGCCGCACTTCGATGTGTTGCATCGGGCAGCGTGATGCCGCTACTGAATGCCAAGCGTGTGTTGCCTTGCAGGTTTTGAACAAGGGCCGACCACAGTGGCGCATTGCGATAAGGCGTTTCAATGAACAGCTGGGTTTGCCCCGTCTTGTGGGCAAGTAGTTCTAATTCTTTAATGCGGCGACTGCGCTCTTGTGGGTCTTGCGGCAAGTAGCCCACAAATGCAAAATTTTGCCCATTCATGCCGCTGCTGGCCAAAGCCAGAAGCAATGACACAGGCCCGACCAACGCCACCACCTGAATGCCAAGATCGTGCGCAGCACGGACCACAGAGCTGCCAGGGTCTGCAACAGCAGGCATGCCTGCTTCACTGACCAAGCCGATGTCTTGTCCTTGTAACGCAGCAGCCAGTAAAGGCTTGGCATCAAATCCGCCTTGGTGATCGCCTTTTTTGTGAACTTCTCTTGGCAGCTCGGTGATGACTTGCGACTGAATGGGCGCCGACAGAGGGCTACATGCGTCGATGCGCTTGAGGTAGGCTCGGGTGGTTTTTGCGTTTTCGCAAATCCAGTGCGTGATGTTTGCAGCTGCGTTGAGGGTGCCAAGGGGCATGACGCTTTGAAGCGCAGCCTCTTGTTTGCAACCAAAGTCCAAGGGTGCAGGGACCAAGTAAAGTTTGCCGAAGCTGGCACTTGTTTGTGTCATAGCAATTTCACGCCCGCTGCGCTTAGCATGTGGCAAGTTCGAATCAGGGGTAGCCCCACCAAAGCCGTTGGGTCGTCATTCTCGATGGCGGCCAACAAGGCAATGCCAAGGCCTTCGCTCTTGGCGCTACCAGCGCAATCGTAGGGTTCTTCGGCTTTCAAATAAGACTCAATTTCTGCGTCGGTTAAATCTCTGAAAGTGACTTTCACCGCAGCCAAGTCCGTTTGTTCAAAGCCAGTGGCCACACAAATCACAGACAGTGCCGTTTGAAAAATCACAGTTTTGCCGCGCATGCGTTGCAGCTGCTTCACGGCATTGGTGTGATTGCCGGGCTTACCAAGCGCTTGGCCGTCCAAGTCGGCCACTTGATCAGAACCAATCACCACGGCGTCTGGGTATTTGCATGCAACGGCTCGTGCTTTGGCCAATGCCAAGCGAAGCGCCAAATCTTTGGGTGCTTCGTTGGGTTGCGGGGTTTCATCCACCTCTGGGGCCGCAACTTCAAAGGGCAAGCCGAGGCGAGACAGCAATTCTTTGCGGTAACGAGACGTGGAGCCCAAAATCAAAGGGCGACTGAAAGCGGAGGCGAGGGGGGTGGAATTGTCTTTGGACATCCCTCAATTCTCTTACACTGGCGGCATGGATAAGAAAATTGATTTGAAACATATCAACGTCAAGGCTTTTGCACGCGATGGTATGCGTGCGCAAGGGGTGCAAAGTTTGGCGCATTTCGACCGTTTGTCAGAGTTGGCATGGTCTGGTGGTGGGGCGGACAACCCAGTCCCCCAAGTCTCATGGTCCTTAACTGGGGAAATGGTTCCAGTGACAGGGGGCGATGCCGAGATTTGGCTTCATTTGTCTGCTGAAGTGAGCTTGCCCATGCAGTGTCAGCGGTGCATGGGGCCCGTGCTGGTGGAAGTGTTTTCTGATCAATCCTTCCGTTTTGTCGCAGATGAAGCCACGGCCGAGGCCCAAGACGATGAATCTGATGAGGATTTGTTGGTTTTAAGCCCTGAATTGGATGTCTGGGAGCTGATCGAGGATGAGTTGATCATGTCGGCCCCCATCGTGCCTAAACATGAGGTTTGTCCTGCGACTGTGACCATGTCGGTCGCCGACGCGGCCTTTGAAGAGGCCTTGGAGGCAAAACCCAATCCTTTTGCAGCCTTGGCGCAGTTGAAACAAAAACCGCAATAAAGGCCTAGATTGGCCCAAAAGATTGGGCTATAATCAGCGGCTTCGCGTCTTTCAAAGACGTGAGTTCACCGTTTAACCCAAAGCTGCGTTGCACAAATACGCTGCTTACAACGCTTCTAAGGAGCCATCATGGCTGTTCAACAAAATAAAAAGTCACCTTCCAAACGTGGCATGCACCGTTCACACAATGCATTGAACGTGCCTGGTATTGCTGTCGAGCCAACCACTGGCGAAACACATTTGCGTCACCACATCAGCCCCAATGGCTTCTACCGTGGTCGCCAAGTATTGAAGAACAAGTCAGAAGCCTAACTGACATTAGACACAAAGGCCCGATGCTACATTCAAGGTAGCCTCGGGCCTTTGTCTTTGTGCGCTTAATGAACATGTCCTCCAAAGAATTCTTCACGGTGTCAGTTGATTGCATGGGCGGTGACCACGGCCCTCGCGTCACGTTGGCAGCGTGCCGTAACTTTTTAGCAAAGCATCCTGCTGCGCGACTGTTGTTGGTCGGCCAGCCAGAGGCTTTGGCAGGTTTTCAACACGAGCGTGCTGAAGTTGTGGCGGCCTCGGAAGTTGTGGGCATGGACGATCCGGTTGAAGTTGCGTTGCGCCGGAAAAAAGATTCCTCAATGCGTGTTGCCATTGAGCAGGTTAAATCTGGCGCAGCCGATGCGGCTGTATCTGCTGGCAACACGGGGGCATTGATGGCTATCGCACGTTATGTGCTTAAAACCATGGATGGCATTGACCGTCCCGCCATTGCAGGTCAAATGCCCAATTTCAAAGGTGGCGGTACCACCATGCTTGATTTGGGTGCCAATGTCGATTGCGCCCCTGAACATCTGCTTCAATTTGCGGTCATGGGCTCGGCCCTGGTTTCGGTGTTGCAAGACAATGAAAGTCCTAGCGTGGGCTTGCTGAACATCGGGGAAGAAGCCATTAAAGGCAACGAAATTATCAAAAAAACAGCTGAATTGTTGCGATCTGCGGGCAATTCCGGCGATTTGAATTTTTATGGCAACGTCGAAGGCAACGATATTTTCAAAGGAACCGTCGACATCGTGGTGTGTGACGGTTTTGTGGGCAACGTGGCCCTTAAAACCAGTGAAGGCTTGGCTACCATGATGGGTGGCTTCTTGAAATCTGAGTTTTCTCGCAGCATATTCACTAAAATTGCAGCTATTTTTGCTTATCCTGTTCTAAATTCATTTAAAAACAGGGTTGATCATCGTCGCTACAACGGCGCGGCACTGCTGGGCCTTCGTGGCTTGGTTTTCAAAAGCCATGGTTCAGCAGACGAACTTGCCTTCGAAACTGCCCTCAACCGGGCGTATGATGCAGCCAGACATCAACTGCTCAGCCGTGTTGCTGCCCGAATTGCCCATGCGGCGCCTTTGTTGGCGCAGCAAGGTGCCTCTTGCGAGGATTCGGCACAAACTGCTGCTACCGAATGACCATTTATTCACGAATTTCAGGCACGGGCAGCTTTTTGCCTCCCCGGCGATTGACCAATGCCGATTTGGTGGCCGAGTTGGCCACTCAAGGCATCGAAAGCTCCGACGAGTGGATCGTTGAGCGAACCGGCATTCGGGCTCGACATTTTGTTGACGCAGGTGTGGGCAGCAGTGATCTTGGAGCAGAAGCTGCGCGCAGAGCCATTGCCGCAGCAGGTTGCCAAGCATCAGACATTGATCTGATCATCGTGGCCACTTCCACGCCAGACATGGTGTTCCCCTCAACGGCGGCATTGCTTCAAACCAAGTTGGGCATTGTGGGTTGCCCCGTGTTTGACGTTCAGGCTGTTTGCAGTGGCTTTATTTACGCCATGACGGTGGCAGATGCCATGATCAAAACGGGCACCGCTAAGCGCGCTTTGGTCATCGGTGCTGAAGTATTCAGTCGCATCTTGGATTTCAAAGACCGCACCACTTGCGTTTTGTTTGGTGACGGTGCGGGTGCTGTTGTGCTGGAAGCTTCCGACACGCCAGGCATCTTGGCCACCGATATCCATGCCGATGGCAAATATTCCGAAATTTTGTGCGTGCCAGGCCATGTGTCCGGTGGCGCCATTCTGGGCGATCCTGTCTTGAAAATGGACGGCCAAGCGGTCTTTAAATTGGCGGTAGGCGTACTTGAAGAAACAGCCCGCGCCTCTTTGAGCAAGGCTGGCTTGAACGATTCTGACATCGATTGGCTCATTCCCCATCAAGCCAACATTCGCATCATGCAAAGCACGGCGCGCAAGCTGAAGATGCCAATGGAGAAGGTCATTGTCACGGTCGATCAGCATGGCAATACGTCGGCTGCATCCATTCCGTTGGCGCTAGATCATGGCGTTCGTTCTGGGCAAATTACCAAAGGCCAAACCTTGATGCTGGAAGGCGTCGGTGGTGGTTTCACTTGGGGTTCTGTCCTTCTAAAATATTGAAAATTCTGTACAGACATCATGAGTGCATTTGCTTTTGTTTTCCCTGGTCAGGGCTCACAATCTGTGGGCATGCTGGACGCATGGGGTGATCATCCGGCGGTCAAGGAAACTCTCAAAGAGGCGTCAGATGCCATGGGTGAAGATTTGGGTGCGCTCATTCACGGCGGCCCCAAAGAAGCACTGGGATTGACCACCAACACGCAGCCAGTCATGTTGGTGTCTGCCGTGGCCGCTTATCGTGCTTGGTTGGCCGAAGGTGGCGCCAAGCCTGCCGTTGTCGCTGGCCACTCTTTGGGTGAGTATTCCGCATTGGTCGCTTCTGGCGTTTTGACATTGGCGCAAGCGGCACCCTTGGTGCGTTTTCGTGCGGCCGCTATGCAAGATGCAGTGGCCGTTGGCGCAGGTGCCATGGCTGCCGTTTTGGGCATGGACGCAGCCAAGGTCATTGAAGGTTGCGCCCAAGCACAAGCCACATTTTCTGCGGCCAGTGGTGAAGTGGTCGAAGCGGTGAACTTCAACGATCCTGGTCAAACAGTGATTGCGGGCAGCAAAGCTGCCGTCGAAAAGGCCTGTGAAATTTTGAAGGCGATGGGTGCCAAGCGCGCACTCAATTTGCCTGTGTCAGCACCTTTCCACTCCAGCCTCATGAAGCCTGCAGCTGAAAAGCTGAAAGAAAAGTTGGCAGCCACAACATTTGCGGCGCCTCAAATCCCAGTCATCAACAACATTGACGTGACGGTTGAAACAGATGCTGATCGCATTCGCGATGCCTTGTACCGCCAAGCGTTTGGCCCTGTTCGCTGGGTTGAGTGCGTGCAAGCCATCAAGGGCAAAGGCATCACCACCTTGGTGGAGTGCGGCCCCGGTAAGGTCTTGGCTGGCATGGTCAAGCGCATCGACCCTGACATGACAGGTTTGCCCTTGTTCGATCCTGCCTCATTGACCGAAGTCAAAGGAGCCTTGGCATGAGCGTTTCCAAAGCAGAATTCAAAGGCCAAGTTGCATTGGTTACCGGCGCTTCCCGCGGCATTGGCGCAGCCATCGCTTTGGAATTGGCCCAACAAGGTTTGCAAGTGGTTGGCACGGCCACCACAGACGAGGGTGCAGCGCGCATTTCTGCCGCATTGGCCGCCTTTTCTGGCTGCCGTGGCGCCAATTTGAATGTGAATGACGCGGCGGCCGGCGAAGCCCTGATCGATGAGATCGTCAAATCACAAGGCGGCCTGCATGTTTTGGTCAATAACGCGGGCATTACGCGTGACACTTTGGCCATGCGCATGAAAGACGACGATTGGGACGCTGTGCTGGACACCAATTTGAAGGCTGTTTTCCGCATGAGCCGTGCCGCAATTCGTCCAATGATGAAGCAGCGCTATGGCCGAATCATCAGCATTACCAGCGTGGTGGGCGCCTCTGGCAACCCTGGTCAAGCCAATTACGCCGCTGCAAAAGCGGGTGTGGCCGGTATGACGCGCGCTTTGGCTCGCGAATTGGGCAGTCGCAACATTACCGTCAATTGCGTGGCGCCAGGCTTTATTGCCACCGATATGACGGCTGCGCTGCCAGAAGCACAACATCAAGCCCTGATGGTTCAAATTCCATTGGGTAAACTAGGTACACCTGAGGACATTGCCCATGCAGTGTCCTATTTGGCCAGTCCGCTGGCAGGTTATGTTACGGGTCAGGAACTGCATGTCAATGGTGGCATGCATATGTCCTGATAAAATCTCTTTTTTCACAACCCTCAGAGGGAACCATGAGCGATATTGAAGCACGTGTCAAAAAAATCATTGCTGAACAACTCGGCGTTGAAGAGTCACAAGTCACACCAGAGAAAGCATTCGTTGCTGACTTGGGTGCAGACTCCTTGGACACAGTTGAACTGGTGATGGCCTTAGAAGATGAGTTTGGTATTGAAATTCCAGACGAAGACGCTGAGAAGATCACTACTGTTAAAGCGGCGATTGACTACGCCCAAAGCAAAAAGGCTTGATCTGAGATGACCCGTCGCCGCGTCGTTGTCACGGGCCTGGGATGTATCAGCCCCGTTGGAAATACGGTGGCGGACGCATGGGCCAATCTCTTGGCAGGCCAATCTGGTATTGGTCTGATCTCCAAATTTGACACCTCCGCTTTCTCTTGCAGAATTGCAGGAGAAGTGAAGGGTTTCAATTTGGAACAGTACATCAGCGCGAAAGAAGCGCGCACGATGGACTCTTTCATTCATTTCGGCATTGCTGCAGCTGTACAAGCCGTAGAAGATGCTGGTTTGCCTACGGGCGAGGCTTTGGACGATGAGCTGGCTACACGCATTGCTTGCGTGATTGGTTCTGGCATTGGTGGCTTGCCCATGATTGAGCAAACCCATGTCGAGTACACCGCTCGCGGCCCACGCCGAATTTCTCCTTTCTTTGTGCCAGCTTCCATCATCAACATGATTGCTGGCCATGTCTCGATGCGTTTCGGTTTCAAAGGGCCAAATCTGGCTGTTGTGACCGCTTGCACCACCGGCCTTCATTGCATTGGCGAAGCCAGCCGCATGATTGAGTACGGTGACGCTGATGTGGTGGTCGCTGGGGGCTCCGAAGCCACCATCTCACCGCTGGGCTTGGGTGGTTTTGCAGCCATGCGCGCTTTGTCCACTCGCAATGACGATCCTGCAGCCGCATCCCGTCCTTGGGACAAAGACCGTGATGGCTTTGTTTTGGGTGAGGGGGCTGGTGTCATGGTGGTTGAAGAGTACGAACACGCCAAAGCACGAGGTGCAAAAATTTATGCTGAAGTGTGTGGTTATGGCATGAGCGCAGACGCTGGCCACATGACTGCGCCCAGCATGGATGGCCCCCGTCGCGCCATGGTTTCAGCCATGCGCAATGCCGGCATCAATGCTGATCAAATTGACTATTTGAACGCGCACGGTACATCCACACCCTTGGGTGATATCAACGAAACCAACGCCATCAAGGCGGCGCTGGGCGATCACGCCAAGAAAACCTTGGTCAGCTCTACAAAGTCCATGACAGGTCATCTGCTGGGCGGTGCTGGTGGTATTGAGAGCATCTTCACGGTGTTGGCCTTGCACCACCAAAAAGTGCCCCCTACCATTAACTTGGCCAACCCAGATCCCGAGTGCGATCTGGACTACTGCGCCAATACCGCTCGCGATGTCAAAATTGACTACGCATTGAAAAATAACTTCGGTTTCGGTGGCACCAACGGCAGTTTGGTTTTCCGTCGGATCTAATTCTTTTGAATCCAAACGCCCCATCGGTAGACTTCCCGGTGGGGCGTTTTTTCATGGGCGTTTGCTTGGTGTTCGTTCTTTCGGGCGTCACAGCCTGTGCATTTGCCTTCAGTCATGTCTCGGGCGACTTGACGGGCTGGCGCGTCAATTTGCTCATGTTCTCATGGGGCATTGCCAGTTGCATTTCTTTTTGGGCAGTTAGACATGGCCAGCAAAAATGTTGGCTGTCTTGGAATGGTCATGTGTGGCAAGTTTTGCCATTGGCTGCACACGACATAGCGCTAGCATCTTGGCGCGACTGTGCCATGACCGTTCATGTGGATTTACAGCGCCACATGTTGGTTTCTGCTTTCAATCACACTGGTTTTCGCAAATGGTTTTGGGTGAGTCAACAATCATTTCCCGATCGTTGGCATGGTTTTCGTTGCGCTGTATATTCACGACCCGAATCAACCCTCTTTCATTGAAAAATTGGAGCCGACGTTTTCTATGAAATCATTGAACGCAAAAGTACCCCTTCGTTGGGTGACATTTATTTTGATCGCAGCGTGCTTCTCTGGCATGCAAATTCCTCTCAGTGCTACAGCACAATCAGCCATCGTGAAGGGCTTGCCAGACTTTTCGGAGTTGGTTGAACAAGTGGGCCCCTCTGTGGTCAATATTCGGACGTTGGCGAAAGTGCGTGCCCCAGGCTTGAATGGCGGCGGCATGGACGATGAAACACAAGATTTGTTGCGCCGTTTTTTTGGTATTCCAATTCCCAACACGCCCAATACGCCCAACGCCCCCAAACAAGCGCCTAGACAAGGACGCACGCCTCTGCCGGAGGAGGCTCAACCCCGTGGTGTGGGCTCAGGCTTTGTCCTAACATCCGATGGCTACATCTTGACCAATGCCCATGTGGTGGAGGGCGCTGATGAGGTACTGGTGACGTTGACCGACAAGCGCGAGTTCAAAGCCAAATTGATCGGCGCAGACAAACGAACCGATGTGGCGGTTGTCAAAATTCAAGCCACGGGTTTGCCTGCTGTCAAAGTGGGTGACGTGTCACGTCTCAAGGTGGGCGAGTGGGTCATGGCCATTGGATCGCCCTTTGGTTTGGAGAACTCTGTCACCGCTGGCATCGTGAGTGCCAAGCAGCGCGATACGGGCGATTATTTGCCCTTCATTCAAACCGATGTGGCCATCAATCCAGGCAACTCTGGCGGTCCCCTCATCAACATGCGCGGTGAAGTGGTTGGCATCAACAGCCAAATCTATTCACGCTCTGGCGGCTTCATGGGTATTTCGTTTGCCATTCCGATGGACGAGGCCGTGCGTGTCAGTGAGCAGCTCAGGTCAAATGGCCGTGTCACGCGCGGTCGCATTGGCGTGCAGATTGAACCCGTCAGCAAAGAGCTGGCCGAGTCTATCGGTTTGAGCAAGGCACAAGGCGCATTGATCAATCGAATCGAGCCAGGCGCCCCGGCAGACAAAGCGGGCTTGGAGGCCGGCGATGTGATCCTCAAAATTGATGGCAAAGCAATTGAGAAGTCGGTGGACTTGCCCCGCTTGGTTGGCAATACAAAGCCCGGAACCAAAAGTAACTTGACTGTTTTCCGTCGCGGCACAACGAAAGAGATGGTCATTGTCATTGCCGAACTTGAGCCAGAAAAGACGGCCAAACGAAGCGCCGATGTGGATGAAAAACCAAAGGCCATTGCCTCTGTTCAAGGCTTGGGTTTGGTTGTGACGGAAATGTTGGACGTGCAAAAAGCTGAGTTGAAAATGAAAGGTGGCGTGCGAATTGAGAGCGTTCAAGAGCAGGCTGCCAAAGCAGGGTTGCGGGAAGGCGATGTGATATTGGCTGTGGGCAATCACGAAGTGACACACATGAAGGAATTTGAGGCGGCCGTCGCCAAAGTTGACAAGAACAGTCCTGTCAGCGTGTTGTTTAGACGGGGAGAACTCACGCGATTTGCATTGATTCGCCCGAATCGCTGATCTTGGGAATGTCAAGAGTCCCTTTTGAGTCACAGGGTTTTCCTGAATTTAAAAATATTTTTTAAGTTTGTATCTACTAACTTTTTAAGCCTGTGTTTCTCAAAAATGGTTAAAATCTGAGCACTTGAACCAAGATTCATGGTTAAAAAAGCAGGAGTGTGTTCACGATGTGGGATGTCCCATATCAGTCCACCGGTGATCCACAGAACACCCACAAGTTATTCATCTGATACTAGAGTTAAATGTGAATAACTTGTTGATAAGTTTTCTGTTGCGAGCTTGCAACGACCTGCAAAGTGCGATTTCGGGGCTGTACGTGTCTGGCTTTTTGCCTACAATGAAGTCCCAACTATCGCAGTTGCCATTGATTGTTGGTTCAGGGCGCGTCCTCATTCGACGCGCCCTTTTTTCTTGTCTAGTCCCTTGAATCTCAAACACTTGTAGCTGGTCCTTGATGAATCACATCAGAAATTTCTCCATCATTGCGCACATCGATCATGGCAAATCGACGCTTGCCGATCGGTTGATTCAACGCTGCGGCGGTTTGCAGGAGCGCGATATGGAAGCGCAAGTCTTGGACTCCATGGACATTGAAAAAGAGCGCGGCATCACCATCAAAGCGCAGACAGCGTCCCTTCAATACAAGGCCAAAGATGGTCAAATTTACAACCTCAATTTGATTGACACACCGGGTCACGTTGACTTCTCTTATGAGGTTTCACGCTCCTTGTCAGCCTGTGAAGGTGCTTTGCTGGTGGTTGATGCAAGCCAAGGTGTCGAAGCGCAAACAGTGGCCAACTGTTACACCGCTTTGGATTTGGGTGTTGAGGTGGTGCCTGTGCTGAATAAGATGGATTTGCCTCAAGCAGATCCCGAAAATGCCAAAGCTGAGGTCGAAGATGTGATTGGCATTGATGCCAGCGAAGCCATTCCTTGTTCTGCCAAAACTGGCATGGGCATTGAAGAAATTCTCGAAGCCATTGTCGCCAAAATTCCTGCGCCCAAAGGCAATCCCGATGCGCCGCTGCGCGCCATGATCGTCGACAGTTGGTTTGATACCTATGTTGGTGTGGTCATGTTGGTGCGTGTCGTGGATGGTCGTTTGGGCAAAGGCGAGCGTTTCAAAATGATGGCAACGGGGGCTGTGTATAACGCTGACACCATGGGTGTATTTACGCCTGCCAATGAGCCACGCGAAAGCCTCGAAGCAGGCCAAGTGGGTTACATCATTGCGGGCATCAAAGAGTTGCAAGCAGCGAAGGTGGGCGACACCATCACGTTGGAAAAAAAGTTGCCCAACAACTTAGGACCTGCAGATCAAGCGCTGCCCGGTTTCAAAGAAATTCAACCCCAGGTTTTTGCAGGTTTGTATCCCACCGAAGCCAATCAATACGATTCGCTGCGAGATGCGTTGGAAAAACTCAAACTGAACGATGCCTCTTTGCATTACGAGGCCGAAGTTTCACAAGCTTTGGGATTTGGATTCCGTTGTGGCTTCTTGGGTTTGTTGCACATGGAAATTGTGCAAGAGCGTTTGGAACGTGAATTTGACCAAGACCTCATCACCACGGCACCCAGCGTGGTGTACGAAGTCGTGAAGGGCGATGGCGAAGTCATCATGGTTGAAAATCCCGCCAAAATGCCTGATCAGGGCAAGATGCAAGAGATTCGCGAACCGATCGTCACGGTGCATCTGTACATGCCGCAAGATTACGTGGGCCCGGTCATGACCTTGGCCAACCAAAAGCGGGGCGTTCAAATCAACATGGCTTACCACGGCCGGCAAGTCATGCTGACTTACGAAATGCCACTGGGTGAGATTGTTCTGGACTTCTTCGACAAGTTGAAGTCGGTTTCTCGTGGCTATGCTTCCATGGACTATGAGTTCAAAGAATACCGCGCTTCTGATGTGGTCAAGGTTGATATTTTGCTGAATGGCGAAAAGGTCGATGCTTTGTCAATCATTGTGCACCGCACACAAGCTGCTTATAGAGGCCGCGCAGTGGTTGCCAAAATGCGTGAAATCATCAGCCGGCAGATGTTTGATGTCGCCATTCAAGCTGCCATTGGTGCCAATATCATTGCCCGAGAAACAGTCAAAGCTCTGCGCAAGAACGTTTTGGCTAAATGTTATGGCGGTGACATTACCCGCAAACGCAAATTGCTAGAAAAGCAAAAGGCAGGTAAAAAACGGATGAAACAAATTGGCTCGGTTGAGGTGCCTCAAGAGGCATTCTTGGCCATTTTGCAGGTGGAAGATTGATGCAAGTTCTCACCGGATTTTTGCTGGCAGCATTTTGTGCGTATGCCGGTTCGTGGTACTTGGGCATGATTGAAGGCAATTTCGCCCTGCTCATGCTCATGGCCGTTGTCATTTCTGGTTCTTACTGGTTGGCTGAAAAATTCTATTTTTGGCCACAACGCCTGAAGGCTGTTGAGCAGTTAGACCTTGAAAAAGCCAAACGACAGCAAGAATTGGCCAAAATGGGCATCGACCGTGTAGACACAGACACTGGTGAGGCCCGCGACCGTTTGCTCATGCAACCCTGGTGGCTCGATTGGACGGCGGGTTTGTTTCCAGTCATTTTGATTGTGTTTGTGTTGCGCTCATTTCTGTTCGAACCTTTCAAAATTCCGTCTGGCTCCATGATTCCAACGCTGTGGGTGGGCGATTTGATTTTGGTGAATAAGTTTCACTATGGCATTCGTTTACCCGTGGCCAACGTCAAAATCACGCAAGGCACACCGGTTGCGCGGGGTGATGTCATGGTTTTCAGGTACCCCCCACGGCCCAGTGTGGACTACATCAAACGCGTTGTGGGTATTCCGGGTGATGAAGTTGCATACCTCAATAAGAAATTGAGTATCAATGGCAAACCAGTTCCAACAGAAAATTTGCCTGAATTTTTTGATGAATCTGTCATGCGCTATTTCAAACAGTCTCAAGAGAAACTGGGTGAAAAGCCTCACAATTTAATTGTGGATGACGAGCGCCCAGCCTTTATTCCGGGTGCGGATGATTTCACTTTCCGTGACCATTGCAACTACACGGTTGAAGGCGTCGTTTGCAAAGTTCCTGCAGGCCATTACTTCATGATGGGCGACAATCGGGACAATTCTCTCGATTCAAGGTATTGGGGGTTTGTGCCCGACGCCAACATTGTGGGCCGGGCTTTTTTTGTATGGATGAATTTTGGTAATTTGGGCCGAATTGGCGCTTTCAATTGAGGCTGTTCATTGCCCAATACATCTTTTTGCATATGTGCTCATTTAACAGGTCAACAGTTTGAACGACGGTCTTAGTCAGCTACAAGTACGCATGAAGCACAGCTTCAAGGATGAGGGCTTGCTGCAGCGTGCTGTCACGCATCGCAGTTATTCTTCGGATCACAATGAACGCCTCGAGTTTTTGGGCGACTCTGTCTTGAATTTGGCTGTGGCGCATTTGCTCTTTCAGCAACTGCGTGATTTGCCTGAAGGTGATTTGTCTCGTGTTCGGGCCAACTTGGTGAAGCAAGAAACCTTGCACCAGCTGGCGCTTAAATTGGACATCCCCAGTTGTTTGAAATTGGGCGAGGGTGAATTGAAGTCGGGCGGTCAACGTCGGCCTTCAATTTTGGCGGATGCCTTAGAAGCCCTGATTGGTGCTGTCTTTTTAGATGCAGGGTACGACATCGCTGAAAAATGGGTTCATGCCCTTTTTCAAAATGTTGAGATCACGCCCAAAATGCAAGCGGCCGCCAAAGATCCCAAAACAGAATTACAAGAGTGGTTGCAAGGACGAAAATTGCAACTTCCTCAGTACAGCGTGGTCGCCACATCAGGCGCCGCACACCGACAAATTTTTGATGTCGCTTGCGACATACCCGAACTCAGTCTCTCACAACACGGCAGCGGCCCTTCGCGCCGTGCAGGTGAGCAAGCCGCGGCAGCTGCCATGCTTGAAATTTTAAAAGTCAAGGCGCGCGCATGAACACAGAAACCACTCCCGCTCAACGTTGTGGCTTGGTTGCCATCGTTGGCAAACCCAATGTAGGTAAGTCCACGTTGCTCAACGCATTGGTGGGGCAAAAAATTAGCATCACCTCACGCAAAGCCCAAACCACGCGGCACCGTATTACCGGGATCCGCACCGAAGGTGCCACGCAATTTGTGTTCGTCGACACGCCCGGATTCCAAACCCGTCACAACACCGCTTTGAACAAGTCTTTGAACAAAACGGTTCTCGGCGCAGTTGGCGATGTGGATTTGGTGTTGTTTGTGGTTGAAGCCGGCATGTTCAACACAGCCGACGCCAAAGTATTGGCTTTGCTCAAGCCCGATGTGCCTGTTTTGCTCATCGCCAACAAACTCGATGCCATCAACCGCCGCGAAGATTTGGCACCTTGGCTTAAAGAGATGCAAGAACGACATCCCTTCACGGAGTTTGTGCCCATGTCGGCTAAAAATGCCAAGGACATTGAGCGCTTGATGGGGTATTGCGAAAAGTATCTGCCAGAGCAAGCGTGGTGGTACGCCGAAGACGAACTCACAGACCGCAGCGAGAAGTTTTTGGCCAGTGAAATTGTTCGCGAGAAACTGTTCCGCTTTACCGGTGATGAATTGCCTTACACCTCGACTGTGGTGATTGATAAGTTCGAGGAAGAACCCAGTCGATCGGCCAATCGCATGATTCGCATCGCGGCCACCATTGTGGTGGAGCGCGAAGGTCACAAAGCCATGGTCATTGGCGACAAAGGCGAGCGTCTCAAACGCATTGGCACCGAAGCTCGCCAAGAACTGGAAAAGCTCATGGATGCCAAAGTGTTCATCGAGTTGTGGGTCAAGGTTCGCTCTGGCTGGGCCGACGACGAAGCGCGTGTTCGCTCATTCGGTTACGAATAAAAAGCGCAGGCCATGGCCGCTGTCTTGAAACGGATTTCGGATGAGCCGGCTTTTGTGCTGCATCGCTACGATTGGAGCGAGTCCAGCCTCATCTTGGAAGTCTTCACACGGCACCATGGTCGCATTGCGCTAGTAGCCAAGGGTGCCAAAAAACCAAGCTCCTCATTCCGGCCAGTACTGTTGCCTTTGCAGGTCATTCAAGTTGCGTACGGTGGTGATGCCGATATTCGCACTTTGAAATCGGCCGAGTGGGTAGGGGGACATGTCATGCCAACAGGCGATGCGTTGCTCTCTGGCTACTATTTAAACGAGCTGCTGCTGAAGTTGCTGGCCCGTGAAGATCCTCACCCCCAATTGTTTGATGCTTATGCGGCCACCGTGCGAGTGATGGCCACAGAACCCGGTGAATTGCTCCAGGCCTCGCTTCGCGTGTTTGAGCTTTTGTTGCTCCGAGAAATTGGTTTGCTGCCCAGCTTGAACTGCCAAACGCTGACCATGGCCGACTTAGACGAGTCACGCGACTATTGTTTGGTACCCGAAGGGGGCTTGCGTTTGGCCCACCGCGATGACCGACATGCTTTAAGCGGTCAGCAATGGCTGGCGCTGCAAAATGCGTTGGATGGCAATTCGGCTTTTACAGACACACTTCGTTTGAGCTTGGACATGCTAACGCCACTTCGTACGCAACTTCGCACATTACTCAATTACCATTGTGGCGTCGGTACTTTAAAGACCCGACAAATGATGATCGACATTCAAAGTTTGTGAGCCCGTCATGACCCCTCATTCCAAAACGGCGCTGTCCGTCAATGTCAACAAGGTGGCGCTGCTACGCAATTCGCGCCACCTGGGTATTCCCAGTGTCTTGAAGGCTGCTCAAATGTGCCTGGAGGCCGGCGCACAAGGCATCACCATTCATCCTCGCCCTGATGAACGTCACATTCGTGCATCCGATGTGGTTGAGTTGGCTGAACTGATGAAGCAGTGGCCCGATCGAGAGTTCAATATTGAGGGCAATCCATTTCACCAGTTGATGGAATTTGTTCGCACCTACAGACCGCATCAAGTGACCTTTGTGCCCGACAGTGAAGGTCAATTCACCAGCGACCACGGTTGGTCGTTCCCCAAAGACGCCGACAAACTAAAACCTTTGATAGACGAATGCAAGGCCATGGGGGTTCGTGTCAGTTTGTTCATGGACCCTGATCCTGAACAAATGCAAGCGGTGCAGCAAATTGGCGCAGACCGCGTGGAGCTGTATACAGAGCCTTATGCAGCCACCTTTGGCACAAGCGCTAATGCAGCTTGTTTGATGCAGTATGTCGACACCGCCAAAGCCGCCATGCTGCAAGGCTTGGGCGTCAATGCTGGGCACGATTTGAATCAAGACAACCTGCCCCTGTTTGCGCAAGCCGTGCCAGGACTGTTGGAAGTGTCTATTGGACATGCCCTGATTGCCGATGCCTTGGAAGTTGGTTATTCGGCTACCGTGCGTGGCTATTTGAACGCCTTGGGCCGGTAACAGTTAGACCGCCATGATTTACGGCATAGGGACCGATCTGTGTGATGTGCGCCGCATCCGAGCCAGCTTGGAAAAGCACGGCGATCGCTTTGCACAGAAAGTTTTGAGTGACGCAGAATTTGTCACGTATAAAGCGCGTGGTGCCAGGTGGCCAGAGCGCGGCGTGCGTTATGTGGCAACTCGTTTTTCTGCAAAAGAAGCTTTCAGCAAAGCCATTGGCATGGGCATGCGCATGCCAATGACCTGGCGTTCTTGCGAAATTGGCAAATTGCCATCTGGTCAGCCAGTGATTATTTTGCATGGTGCCTTGAAAACTTGGTTTGAGTCCCAACATTTAAAAGCACACATCAGCGTGACTGACGAGGCGGATTACGCCGGCAGTTATTGCGTGGTGGAAAGAACGGAATGAACATTCAAGCACCACTCATCATTGACATTGAAGGTCAAGCGCTCACAGCGCTTGACAAAAAGCGCCTGAAAAATCCTTTAACAGGCGGCATCATTTTGTTTGGCCGTAACTGGCAAAGCCGGGCGCAGCTCACGGCTTTGTGTGCTGACATCAAAGCGGTACGACAAGATTTACTCATTTGCGTCGACCACGAAGGTGGACGCGTGCAACGTTTCAGAACAGATGGCTTCACGCATTTGCCAGCCATGCGCCGCCTCGGTGAGATGTGGGCGCAAGATGGTAAGGGGCTTGAAGGTGAGGGCGTCTTGAAAGCCTGTAAAGCAGCATCCGCTGTGGGTTATTTATTGGCAGCAGAGTTGCGTGCCTGCGGTGTGGATTTCAGTTTCACGCCAGTACTCGATTTAGATTACGGCGAAAGCAGCGTCATTGGCGACCGCTCTTTCCACCGCGACCCGAGACATGTGAGCTTGTTGGCCAATAGCCTGATGCATGGTTTGCGCCGAGCAGGCATGGGCAACTGTGGCAAACACTTTCCAGGTCACGGCTATGTCAAGGCGGACTCTCATGTGGACATGCCCATCGACAAACGAAGCCTCAAAGCCATCTTGAAAGACGATGCCAAGCCTTATGAGTGGTTGAACAACGAGCTGGCTGCAGTGATGCCCGCACACGTCATTTACCCAAAGGTGGACGCACGGCCCGCTGGATTTTCGAAAACTTGGATCCAGGACATATTGCGAGAGCAGATGGAATTTACGGGTGCCGTTTTCAGTGACGATTTGTCGATGGCGGGTGCCCGTGTTCTAGATGGCAAACCCATCAGCTTCACACAAGGTGCTTTGGCCGCACTCCATGCCGGTTGTGACTTGGCCCTGTTGTGCAATCAGTCCTTGAAGGGCAGTAAGGTCATTGATGACGTTTTGGATGGCTTGGCCGAAGCGCAAGTGAAGGGCTGGTGGCAGCCCGATGATTTGAGTGAAGCGCGCCGCTTGGCGCTGTTGCCTACATCGCCGGCTTTGGCTTGGGATGATTTGGTCCGTTCGGTCAATTACCAACAAGCCTTAGCCTGCTTGCCCTGATATGCAATTCATCGCTTGGATTTTTAAACTATTTTTCAGCCTTTTGGGCCTGGTGTTTGTACTGGGCATGCTTTGCATTCTCTTGTTTTCTTTGTTATTTGGCGCACTGTGGTCATTGGTGCGCGGCCGCAAGCCTGAAGTGGCTGTGGTGTGGCAACGCTACCAAGACATGGCCCGCAGCAAAGCGCATTTCGGTGCTTGGGGCAAGGGTGCCAGCCATGATGCCGAGGTGGTCGATGTCGAAGCCAAGGAAGTTCCCAATATGGCACGGCCTCAAGATCGGTTGAACAAGGAATAAAAAAGAGCGCGCTAGGCGCTCTTGGCTTTTTTTTATTCTTGTTCGCGCTTGAGGGCGGGGAACAAAATCACATCTCGAATGCTGGGACTGTCGGTCAGTAGCATCATCAGACGGTCAATGCCGATGCCGCAACCGCCTGCAGGTGGCATGCCGTATTCCAATGCACGCACAAAGTCGTGGTCAAAGAACATGGCTTCATCATCGCCACTGTCTTTGGCATCCACTTGCGCTTGAAAGCGAGCCACTTGGTCTTCGGCATCGTTCAATTCTGAGAAACCATTGCCAAATTCACGACCTGTGATGTAAAGCTCAAAACGCTCTGTCACTTCAGGGCGCTCATCGTTGGCGCGCGCCAAGGGGGAAATCTCGGTGGGATGTTCCATGATGAACGTGGGCTCCCACAGTTTTTCTTCGACTGTTTCTTCGAAGTACAAAACTTGTAAACCGGCCAAAGATTTTTTCGACAAGTTGTTTTTGGCTTCGCTCATGCCCAGTTTTTGCAAAGCTTGAATGAGCCAAGCAGCATCGTCTACTTTGTCACCAGCTTCTGTGTGTTTCAAAATGGCTTCACGAATGGTCAAGCGAGCAAATGGCTTCGCCAAATCTACAGGCTTACCAGCGTAGGTGAGTTGCAAATGGCCCACCGCATTCATGGCTGCATCGCGCACCAATTCTTCAGTAAAACCCATCAAGTCTTGATAGTTCCAATAAGCCGCATAGAACTCCATCATGGTGAATTCTGGATTGTGGCGGACGGAAATGCCTTCATTGCGGAAGTTGCGGTTGATTTCAAACACACGTTCAAAACCGCCCACCAACAAACGCTTCAGGTACAACTCGGGTGCAATGCGCAAGAACATTTCTTGATCGAGTGCATTGTGGTGTGTGGCGAAGGGGCGCGCATTGGCACCGCCAGGAATGGGGTGCAACATGGGTGTTTCAACTTCTAAGAAGTTGTGCTTGACCATGAATTCACGAATGCCGCTGACTGCTTTACTGCGCGCAGTGAAGCGTTTGCGTGCGTCTTCGTCCATCATCAAGTCAACATAACGTTGGCGGTATTTGATCTCTTGATCGGCCACACCGTGGAACTTGTCGGGCATGGGACGCAAGCTCTTGGTGAGCATGCGAACACTTGAAGCGTGCAAAGAAAGCTCACCCATTTTGGTTTTGAACAAGTAGCCTTCTGCGGCCACGATGTCGCCCAAGTCCCAGTGTTTGAAATCGTTGTAGGCTTCTTCGCCAATGTCATCGCGCGTGACATAAATCTGGAAACGACCGGTGGCGTCTTGCAAGGTGGCAAAACTGGCCTTGCCCATCACGCGTTTGAGCATCATGCGACCCGCAATTTTGGCCATGACAGGCGCGATGCCCTCTCCCTTTAAGGCCTCAGGTGCTTTGTCGCCATGAGCTTGTGTGAGGGGTTCTGCGCGGTCTTCAGGTTTGAAGTCATTGGGGAAAGCAACGCCTTTTCCTAGCGCTTGCGCTTCACGCAGTGCTTTGAGTTTGCTGCGGCGTTCGGCGATCAGCTGATTCTCGTCAACGACGGGGGTGGTTTGGTTTTCTGCTGGCATGTCTGACATGAAGTGCACTTTTTGAGTGGGGGCTGTTCAAAGCCCGTTAAGACGCTGAAATACAGCGCGAACCCGTTATTTTACGATTGCTTGAGCCTGCCGTTATCATCTCTAGGCTTGGAGGACAGCTGTGTTTCTACAAATAGTGAATTTGATCTTGGATGTGGCCACCGGACTGGTGGGGGGCGCTTGTTTGCTCAGGATGGTGATGCAATGGCAGCGACTGCCTTTTCAGAATCCCATCGGCCGCTTTGTGTTTGCCGTGACCGATTGGCTGGTCATGCCTTTGAGACGTTTTGTGCCCAGCATCGGTCGCTTGGATACTTCCAGCCTAACGGCTGCTTGGCTGATGAAATTAGGTCATCTGACTTTGATGTGGGTGCTTGCAGGCACACAAGCCATGTACTTTGGGGTTTTACTGGCCAGTTTGTTGGGTCTAATGCATTGGCTGGTATCAGGGCTGAGCGCCATCGTGATGCTGTACGCCATATTGTCTTGGGTCCAGCCCAACAGCGGCAGCATGCAGTTGTTGACTCGTTTGGTAGAACCTTGGTTGGCCCCCATTCGCCGCACATTGCCACAACCCGGTGGCATTGACTTGTCGCCTCTGGTCTTGCTGGTGGCGTTGCAAATTGCAGGCATGTTGCTCGCTGGCTTGCAATTTGGCGGGTTTTAAACGCAGCAGACCGCAGGGGCCTGCTGGTTCAATCGTGTTATCAGCTGACAGCGTCGGCTGGTTGGCGGGTCAGCATGGCCAAGGTGCTGGCAATGGTCATCTTCAATTCCCGGCGATCGCAAATGAAGTCCAAAGCGCCTTTTTCTTGCAAGAACTCGGCACGTTGGAAACCTTCTGGCAAGGTCACGCGCACGGTGCTTTCAATCACGCGGGGGCCGGCAAAGCCAATCAAGGCCTTGGGTTCGGCAATGACCACGTCGCCCATGAAGGCAAAACCTGCAGATACGCCGCCCATGGTGGGGTCGGTTAACACGCTGATGTAGGGCAAGCCTTTTTTGGCCAAACGGGTGAGGGCCGCATTGGTTTTTGCCATTTGCATCAAGGACAACAAGCCCTCTTGCATGCGCGCACCACCGGTAGCCGTAAAGCAAATAAAGGGTACTTTTTGTTCAATGGCAGTTTCAACGCCGCGCACAAAACGCTCGCCCACCACGGAGCCCATGCTGCCGCCCATGAAATCAAATTCGAAGCAAGCGGCCACCACGTTGATGCTGTGGATGGCACCGCCCATGACCACCAAGGCGTCGGTTTCACCGGTGTTGCTCATGGCTTCTTTGATGCGCTCGGGGTACTTGCGGCTGTCTTTGAATTTCAAAGCGTCAACAGGTACCACTTCTTGGCCAATTTCGTAGCGGCCTTCGTTGTCCAAAAAGTTGTTCAGACGGGCACGTGCGCCAATGCGGTGGTGGTGGCTGCAAGTGGGGCAAACGTTTTGGTTTTGCTCCAAGTCGGTTTTGTAAAGCACAGATTCGCACTGGGGACACTTGATCCACAAGCCTTCTGGCACGCTGCGGCGGTCGGCCGGGTCGGTGTGCAGAATTTTGGGGGGAAGCAGTTTTTCGAGCCAACTCATGTCGAGGTCCTTGTGGGTTGTTTCAGGCGTCCATGGCCTGACGAATGCCACGCAAAAAGTCGCCAGCCACGGCTGCAACTTGATCGCGGGGTTCATTTTCTATCAATTGGATGATTTTGCTACCAATTACGACGGCATCGGCCACTTTGGCAATGGTTTGGGCTGTTTGGGCATCGCGAATGCCAAAGCCAACACCCACCGGAATGCTCACTTTTTGTCGAATGCGGGGCAACATGGCCTCCACTTCGTCGGTATTCAGGGCGCCAGAGCCTGTGACGCCCTTGAGCGACACGTAATACACATAGCCACTGGCCACATCGGCCACCTGCTGCATGCGCTGATCAGTGCTGGTAGGAGCCAACAAGAAAATCAGGTCCATGCTGTGAGCGCGCAGTTTGGCCGCAAATTCAACGCATTCTTCGGGGGGGTAGTCCACCACCAAGACGCCGTCGATGCCGGCGGCTGAGGCGTCGCGAATGAAGCCGTCTTTGCCGTGCTTCAGGTCGTAGCGTTCAATGGGGTTGGCATAGCCCATCAGCACCACAGGCGTGGTGGTGTTGGTCTGTCTAAAGGCTTTCACCATGTCAATGACATGGGAGGTGCCAATGCCAAATGCCAGGGCTTTGTCGCCAGCTTTTTGAATGACGGGACCATCGGCTGAGGGGTCGCTAAAAGGAACACCCAATTCAATGACGTCGGCGCCTGCAGCGACCATGGCATGCATCAACTCAGGTGTCACGTCTGCAAAGGGAAAGCCTGCAGTCACGTAGGGGATGAGGGCCTGGCGGCCTGTGGCTTTCAGTTGCTGGAAGGTGGCTTCAATGCGGCTCATTTGACGACTTTCACAATTTGCTCGCCCATGGCCAAACCACCTTTGACGCCCTGGCCTTGGCAGCTGGGGCGGCAGTAGAAATCGGCTTGGCTCAGATCGGCCACGGTACCGATGTCTTTGTCGCCACGGCCCGACAAGTTAACCAAAATAGATTGATCGGGCTTCATGGTGGCGGCCAATTTTTTGGCATAGGCCACAGCATGGCTGGACTCGAGGGCAGGGATGATGCCTTCGGTGCGACACAAGTAATGGAACGCGTCCAATGCTTCTTGGTCGGTGATGCCGACGTATTCAGCACGGCCTATGTCTTTGAGGAAGGCATGCTCAGGGCCCACGCCTGGATAGTCGAGGCCCGCGCTGATGCTGTGCGTTTCTGTAATTTGACCGTTGTCGTCTTGCAGAATGTAAGTGCGGTTGCCGTGCAACACGCCGGGGCTGCCGCGCTGCAAAGAGGCCGAGTGTTTGCCGCTTTCTAAGCCTTCACCCGCTGCTTCAACGCCAATGAGGCGTGTGTTCTTGTGGTTGATGTAGGGGTAGAAAATGCCCATGGCGTTGGAGCCACCGCCCACGCAAGCGATGACTGCATCGGGTTGTTGGCTGTGCAAACCTGTTTGAGCCAAAAGCTTGGGCATTTGCTCAAGGCATTCGTTGCCAATGACACTTTGAAAATCGCGAACCATCATGGGGTAGGGGTGTGGCCCGGCCACAGTGCCGATGATGTAGAACGTGTTGTCGACGTTGGCGACCCAATCGCGCATGGCTTCGTTCAAGGCGTCTTTGAGGGTGCGGCTGCCAGAGGTTACAGGAACTACGGTAGCGCCCAGGAGTTTCATGCGATACACATTGGGACTTTGACGCTTGACATCTTCGGCGCCCATGTAAACCACGCACTCAAGGCCGTAGCGCGCGCAAATGGTGGCCGTGGCCACACCGTGTTGGCCGGCGCCGGTTTCAGCAATGATGCGCGGCTTGCCCATGCGCTTGGCCAGCATGGCTTGACCAATGGTGTTGTTGATTTTGTGCGCGCCAGTATGGTTCAGGTCTTCGCGCTTCAAATAGATTTGCGCACCCCCCACTTCACGGCTCATGCGAGCCGCGTGATAGATGGGAGAGGGGCGGCCTACAAAGTGCGCCAGTTCGTATTGGAATTCGGCCAAAAACGCTGGGTCGTTTTGGTACTTGGCATAGGCCTCGCGCAATTCGAGGATGGCGTGCGTCAGGGTTTCGCTGACAAAACTGCCGCCATAAATGCCAAAGTGGCCAGCGGCATCGGGTTGTTGGTAATTGGACATGGTGTTATTCAATGGCATCGGCTGCTTTGACTGCAGCCACAAATTCTTGGATTTTTCGGGCGTCTTTGAGGCCTTTCTGGCCATCCAGCTCGACGCCCGAGCTGACATCAACGGCCAAAGACAGGGCTTTGGGCCGAAGCTGACGAATGCCATCGGTCACATTTGCAGGCGTCAATCCACCACTCAAAACGAGGTGAGCGTTGACGTTTGGAGGAAGCTGTGACCAATTGAATGTTTTCCCGCCACCACCATAACCGTCAACATGTGCGTCGAGCAGAATGGCCTGGGCATTTGAGTAATCTTGGGTGAATTTTACCAAGTCAAACGAGCCGGTGTTGTCGGTGGGAATTCGGGCCGCGCGCCAGTAGGGACGATTGACGGTTTGGGCCAATCGATCGCATTCGGCGGGGGATTCGTCGCCATGAAACTGGAGCAGGGCGTTGGGCACGGCGTCGCAAGCTGCTGCAACTTCTTCTAGGCTGGCATTCACAAACAACAGGACAGGGGTGAGGCCGTGCGGCAGCAGCTTAGCCAAGACCCCAGCGCGCAATGGCGACACGTACCTGGCGCTTTGGGGGTACATCACAAAGCCAATGGCATTGGCACCCGCCGCAACGCAATCTAGGACATCGGCTTCGCGTGTGAGGCCGCAAATTTTGACGAAGGTATGGTGTGGGCCTGTGTTCATGGCAACCAATGAAAAGGTGGGGTGTCGGTTGGCAAGCCCCATTGCGGGTCGTAAACCGGGCCCTGAAAATACAAGCCATCTGGGGCGAAGGTAGGGGCCGCGGCATCACGGCGCTTGCTCTCAATGACCTGCGCCATCCACTCTGGCGGCTGAAAGCCTTGGCCAATGGTGACCATGCAGCCCATGATGTTGCGAATCATGTGGTGCAAAAAGGCGTTGCCTTCAAATTCAAAACGCCAATAGGGGCCATGTTTGTGAATGTCCACGCGCAACAGGGTTTTGATGGGAGACAAGGCTTGGCAGCTGCTCGCTCTGAAGGATGAAAAATCGTGCTCACCCAGCAAAAAAGCCGCTGCTTGACGCATTGCACCCTCGTCCAAAGGTCGATAAACCCAACCTGCACGACCAAACTCCAAACTGGGCCTAACGGGGGATTCCAGCAAGATGTAGGCATAGCGGCGCGACAACGCACTGCCTCGCGCATGAAACTCAGCGGGTACTTCTTGGGCCCACTGCACGGAAATGTCATGGGGCAAATAGCGGTTGGTGCCGCGGATCCAAGATGCCATGTCGCGGGCCAGAGGTGTGTCAAAGTGAACCACTTGCATCAAGCCATGTACGCCAGCATCGGTGCGACCCGCGCAGAGAGTGGTGACTTTTTGGGTGGTGAATTCTTTGAGGGCTTTCTCCAGTTTGTCTTGGATCGTGAGGCCTGTGCTTTGGCTTTGCCAGCCTTGATAGTGCTGACCGTTGTAGGTGATGCCCAGGGCAACTCTCACTGGAGCGTCTCAGTGGTTGACGGGGATCGAAACAGTCCCGTTGGTTTTTGGGCTTGAGGATTCAAGTCAAGGTTTAAATCCAGGGCAGCAATGTCGGCAGGCAATTCCAGCTGACTTTGTCGGTCAATGTCGGCGCGGTAAGTGCCCCCATCGGCTGCGGGCATCAGGGTGCTGAGCGTGTGCGACGCTCTTTGGCCTTGGATTCGCAGACCGGCCCAGACCGCCAAAATGCCCAGCAGGCCCAATGCGGCCCAAAGGTATGCGTTTTGATGGGGGGCATCTAACAGTCGGTTCAAATTGAGCCAGCCCATTGGGGTGTCGTTAGACACCCGTTGCGTTACAGCGGGCCCCACGGTGATGGGTGCAGGCGCAGTCAGTTCAAGCAATTGGTTCACATTGCTTTGCACTGTGGCCAATTGTTTTTGCGCGTCTTGCAAAGCGCGTTGAGCAGCCAAGCGGGTTTCAGCATTTTGCTTTTCAATTTTGGCTTGCGTCAGTTTGAGCTGATCGATGGTGGCTTCGGCCGCCTTGAGTGCGGCTTCTTCTTGGCCTACCTTGCCTGACATTTGTCGGGTGGGTGCTTGGCCTTTCACCCAGTGGGTGCGCTGCGCTGCAGCTTGCGAGAAGGCTAAAAATTCTTTTTGCTGAGTCACCAAAAACTGACGCGCTTCATTGGCATCAATGGCGTGAACAGCTGTCGCCGAGGGCGCCTTGAGGACCGCACCCGCCCGCAATAAATTGACGTTCCCTTCAATGAAGGCGTCAGGCTGGCTTTTGAGCAAAGCCACCAACATTTGCTGCGTGCTCATGTCTTCGGTGAGCCACTGCTGAATGATTTGGCTGGCGCTTTCTCCCTTTTGGACCACGTGTTCAGAGGCGGCCGGCATGCCAGGTTTGTTCATGCCTGCAGCCGCTGCCAGCTGCACAGGCGTGTCCGTTTTGTGAGGTGCTGGTTTCAGCATCAAGGTGAAAGCTTTGACCCATTTGCCAGAGGCTGTTTGCGCTTCGATCAAAAGATCGACAAAGTTGTCTGAAAAAGTATGCGGGCCCGAAATGCGGATGCGTTGCGAGCCATCGCGCATTTCATAAGGCTCAGCTTGCAACTGCCCCACCGCTGCGGAGTAGACCAGACCCAATTGGGTGAACCGCTCTGCTGGTGCAATCTTGACACTCAGTTGTCCCCATTCTTCGGCTGTGGCACTGGCCACGCCGATTTCGGCGCGCAAGGGCTCGCCTTTGAACGACTGCACTTCAATGCCGGCCAGTGTGAGGGCATGCGCACTGAAGCACACGCCCATGGCGCTGAGTAAACCGGCAAGGAAGTAGCGCGTGCTTTTCATGTGTGACCGATTAGGCGTCCAGCAAAATGCGCAGCATGCGACGCAGTGGCTCGGCAGCACCCCACAGCAATTGATCGCCAATGGTAAACGCGCCAACATACTCTGGGCCCATGGCCAGCTTGCGAATGCGGCCCACAGGAATGGTCATGGTGCCTGTGACGGCCACTGGTGTGAGGTCTTTCAAGGTGGCTTCACGGGTGTTGGGCACCACTTTGACCCACTGGTTGTCGGCCGCGATCATGGCTTCGATGTCGGCCACAGGCACGTCTTTCTTTAATTTGAAGGTGAGAGCCTGGCTGTGGCAGCGCATGGCGCCAACGCGCACGCAGAAACCATCGACTGGAATGGCAGGTTTGCCAAAGTCTTCGCCCAGACCCAAAATTTTGTTGGATTCGGCCATGCCTTTCCACTCTTCTTTGGACATGCCATTGCCTAAATCTTTGTCGATCCAAGGAATGAGCGAGCCGCCCAGAGGCACACCAAAGTTGGCAGTTTCAGCGCCGGTGAGGGCGCGTTGTTTGGCAATGACTTTGCGATCGATTTCCAAAATAGCGCTCTTGGGATCGTCGAGCAAAGCTTTGACTTCGGAATTCAAGGTGCCGTATTGCGTCAGCAATTCACGCATGTGCTGTGCGCCGCCGCCAGAAGCAGCTTGGTAAGTTTGGGTGCTCATCCACTCCACCAAACCGGCTTTGTACAAAGCACCCACACCCATCAACATGCAGCTGACGGTGCAATTGCCGCCCACCCAATTTTTGCCGCCGTTTTTCAAGGCAGATTGAATGACGGGCATGTTGACCGGATCCAAAATGATCACGGCGTCTTTTTCCATGCGCAGCGTGGAGGCTGCATCAATCCAATGGCCGTTCCAACCTGCTGCACGCAGCTTGGGGAAAACTTCGGTGGTGTAGTCGCCGCCTTGGGCGGTGATGATGATGTCGCAACGCTTCAAAGCATCGATGTTGAAAGCATCTTGCAGCGTTGTTTCATTTTTGGCCATGGCGGGCGCTTTGCCGCCAGAGTTGGAGGTGGAGAAAAACAAAGGTTCGATCAAACCAAAGTCGCCCTCGGCCTGCATGCGGTCCATCAAGACGGAACCGACCATGCCGCGCCAGCCTACAAGTCCTACCAATTTCATGTCATCACCCTTTCAATTTAATTTTGAGATTCCGACTCGTCGAGCCGGAAGGGCATGACGAGTTTTGAGCTTTAGCTCTTTGTCGTTTTCGTAATGGCTTTCACAACAGCTTCGCCCATTTCACGCGTGCTGACCTTTTGTGTGCCTTCTGACCAGATGTCGACCGTACGCAAACCAGAAGCCAAAACAGACTTGACTGCCGTCTCAATGCGATCGGCAGATTCGGCTTGGTTCAATGAAAAACGGAGCATCATGGCAGCAGACAGTATTGTAGCCAATGGGTTTGCAATACCCTTACCAGCGATGTCAGGCGCGCTGCCATGGCTAGGCTCGTACAAGCCTTGGTTTTGGCTGTTCAGGCTGGCCGAGGGCAGCATGCCAATAGAGCCCGTCAGCATGGAGGCTTCGTCTGACAAGATGTCGCCAAACATGTTGCCCGTGACCACCACGTCGAACTTCTTAGGTGCTTTGACCAATTGCATGGCGGCGTTGTCGACGTACATGTGTTCCAGCTCAACGTCTGGGTATTCTTTGTGCACGTCGGTGACCACATCTTTCCAGAACTGGAAAGTTTCAAGCACATTGGCTTTGTCGACGCTGGTGACTTTTTTGCTGCGTTTGCGGGCGGCTTGGAAGGCCACGTGGGCAATGCGTTCAATTTCGGGGCGCGAATAACGCATGGTGTCGAAGGCTTCTTCGGCGCCAGGGAAGTGGCCGTCTGTGGCGATACGGCGGCCGCGAGGCTGGCCAAAATAGATGTCACCGGTCAGTTCGCGAATGATGAGGATGTCGAGGCCAGAAATGAGTTCGGGCTTGAGGCTGGAGGCGCTGACCAACTGCTCATAGCAAATGGCAGGACGGAAATTGGCAAACAGACCCAGGTTTTTGCGCAGGCCCAGAATGGCTTGTTCGGGGCGCAAAGGACGGTCGAGTTTGTCGTATTTCCAGTCGCCCACCGCGCCAAACAAGACTGCATCGGATTCTTTGGCGAGTTTCAGTGTGGCTTCAGGTAGGGGGTGGCCATGGGCTTCATAAGCGGCGCCGCCCACCAAAGCCTCTTCCATTTCGAATTTCAGATCGAGAACATTCAAAACCTTGACGGCTTCTGCAACGATTTCTGTACCAATGCCGTCACCCGGCAGAACTGCGATTTTCATAATGTGTCTTTTGTGATTCGAGGAGGAGGCAACGGGTTGTTAGGCGACGTGTGCCAACCAGGGTTTGGTGGCCAATCGTTCGGCTTCAAAGGATTTGATTTTGTCTGCATGACGCAAGGTCAAACCAATGTCGTCTAAGCCATTGAGCAAACAGTATTTACGGAAAGCTTGAACGTCAAAGGGGATTTCTTCGCCCTGAGGACGAACCACCACTTGACGCTCTAAGTCGATGGTGAGTTGGTAGCCAGGGAAGGCTGCCACTTCATCAAACAGTTGCGCCACGACGTTTTCAGGCAGCACGATTGGCAACAAACCATTTTTAAAACAGTTGTTGAAAAAAATGTCGGCGTAGCTGGGAGCAATGACCGCACGGAAACCGTATTGGTCAATGGCCCAAGGCGCGTGTTCACGAGAAGAGCCGCAACCAAAGTTTTTGCGAGCCAACAAAATAGAAGCGCCCTGATAGCGTGTTTGGTTCAACACGAAATCGGGGTTGGGCTTGCGGCTGGCAGGGTCTTGGCCGGGGTAGCCCGCGTCCAAATAACGCCATTCGTCAAACAAGTTGGGGCCAAAGCCTGTTTTGCGAATGGACTTGAGGAATTGCTTGGGGATGATGGCGTCGGTGTCGACGTTTTCACGGTCCATGGGGGCCACGAGGCCTTTGTGCACGTTGAATTTTTGCATGTGTGTTCCTGGATCTGGAGTTTGAGGAATGCGTGTTCAGTTGCGCTGGTTGCGATCAGGCAAACTGACGAATGTCCACAAAGTGACCATGAATGGCAGCAGCAGCAGCCATGGCAGGACTGACCAAGTGCGTGCGCCCACCTGCGCCTTGACGGCCTTCGAAATTGCGATTACTGGTACTGGCACAGCGCTCACCTGGCTCGAGACGGTCGGCATTCATGGCCAAGCACATGGAGCAACCGGGCTCTCGCCATTCAAAGCCTGCAGCGGTAAAAATGGTGTGCAAGCCTTCGCGCTCAGCCTGTTCTTTGACCAAGCCAGAGCCTGGAACAACCATGGCGAGTTTCACACCTTTGGACACTTTTTGGCCCAGTTTTTTGACCACTGCGGCCGCTTCGCGCATGTCTTCGATGCGGCTGTTGGTGCAAGAGCCAATGAAGACTTTGTCAACGTGTATGTCATTCAAAGCTTTGCCAGGCTGCAAGCCCATGTAGGTGAGGGCGCGTTCAATGGCCCCCCGCTTGTTGGCATCTTTTTCTTTGTCGGGATCTGGCACGATGGCATCGATGCCCAGCACCATCTCGGGTGAGGTGCCCCACGTCACTTGCGGCACGATGTCGGCTGCATTGATTTCGATCACTGTATCGAAATGGGCGCCAGCATCTGACTGCAAGGTTTTCCAGTACGTGACCGCTTGGTCCCATTCCACGCCTGTGGGGGAGAGCAGGCGACCTTTGACATAGTCGATGGTTTTTTCATCAACCGCCACCAAGCCAGCGCGCGCGCCCGCCTCAATGGCCATGTTGCAAACGGACATGCGGCCTTCCATCGACAGCGCACGGATAGCGGAGCCACCAAACTCTATGGTGTAGCCGGTACCGCCAGCTGTGCCAATTTTGCCAATGATGGCCAAGACAATGTCTTTGCCTGTGATGCCCTTGGCCACAGTGCCTTCAACCTTGATCAGCATGTTTTTGGCTTTTTTGGCCAGCAAAGTTTGCGTGGCCATGACGTGCTCAACTTCGCTGGTGCCAATGCCGTGCGCCAGTGCACCAAAAGCGCCATGGGGGGACGTGTGAGAGTCACCGCACACCACGGTCATGCCTGGCAGGGTGGCACCATTCTCTGGGCCAATGACGTGAACAATGCCCTGACGCTTGGACATGAACGGGAAGAAAGCGGCAGAGCCAAATTCTGCAATGTTGCTGTCTAGGGTGGTGATTTGTTCTTTGCTGATGGGGTCGGTGATGCCGTCGTAACCCAACTCCCAGCCGGTGGTGGGTGTGTTGTGGTCGGCCGTGGCCACGATGGAGCTGACACGCCAAACTTTACGGCCCGCTTGACGCAAACCTTCAAATGCCTGAGGGCTGGTGACTTCGTGTACCAAGTGACGGTCAATGTACAAGACGGATGTGCCGTCTTCTTCGGTATGGACGACGTGTTCGTCCCAGATTTTGTCGTAAAGCGTACGGGCCATGATGCTTCCTAGGGTCAAGCTGTGCATTTTATGCTGAATGCATGAAAAAAGCCCGCGGATCACGCGGGCTTTTTGTAACTGGCTACGAGCTTATTTTGCAGCTTTGACATCACGGCGAGGTGAGCCAGTGAACAGTTGACGTGGACGGCCGATTTTGTACTCGGGGTCGCTGATCATCTCGTTCAATTGTGCAATCCAGCCAACCGTACGGGCCAATGCAAACACACCAGTGAACAAGTTCACAGGAATGCCAATGGCGCGCTGAACGATGCCTGAGTAGAAGTCAACATTGGGGTACAGCTTGCGTGACACAAAGTAGTCGTCTTCCAAAGCGATTTTTTCGACTTGTTTGGCCAGCTTGAACAGGGGGTCATTTTCCAAACCCAGTTCTGCCAAAACTTCATTGCAAGTCTCTTGCATCAATTTGGCGCGTGGGTCGTAGTTTTTGTAAACACGGTGACCGAAGCCCATCAATTTGACGCCAGAGTTTTTGTCTTTGACTTGTTCCATGAACTCGCCCACTTTGGAGATGCCACCCATTTTTTGGATGTCGTCGAGCATGTTCAAACAAGCTTCGTTGGCGCCACCGTGGGCTGGGCCCCAGAGGCAAGCTACGCCAGCGGCAATGGCCGCAAAGGGGTTGGTGCCAGACGAACCGCACAAACGCACGGTAGATGTGGAAGCATTTTGCTCGTGGTCTGCGTGCAAGATGAAGATGCGGTCTAAAGCGCGCTCCAGCACGGGGTTGACTTTGTACTCTTCGCAAGGCACGCCAAACATCATGCGCAAGAAATTGCCAGAGTAAGACAGGTCATTGCGGGGGTATTGGAAGGGCTGACCGACGCCGTATTTATACGCCATTGCCACCAATGTAGGCATCTTGGCAATCAAGCGGATGGCGGAGATTTCGCGATGTTCGGGGTTGTTGATGTCGGTGCTGTCATGATAGAACGCAGACAAAGCGCCCACCAAGCCAGTCAAGACGGCCATGGGGTGCGCATCACGGCGGAAACCGCGCAAGAAAAATTGCATCTGTTCATTCACCATGGTGTGGTTGTTCACCAAGTTGTGAAAGTCGGTGCTTTGCTTGGCATCCGGCAACTCGCCTTTCAACAGCAAGTAGCAAGTGTCCAAATAGTCACCATGATTGGCCAGTTGTTCGATGGGGTAGCCGCGGTAGAGCAACTCGCCCTTGTCGCCATCGATGTAGGTAATGCCAGATTGGCAAGAAGCCGTTGACAAGAAGCCGGGGTCATACGTGAACATGCCGCTTTGGCCATACAACTTGCGAATGTCGATCACGTCGGGACCGATGTTGCCGCTGTAGACGGGCATTTCAATACTGGGGCTGCCGTTGCTAAATGACAGTGTTGCTTTGTTGTCAGCAAGTTTCATGGTTCGATTTCCTCAAGTAATCAGTCAATTCAAATTGGGGTGTTTGCAAATTAATTTGATGCAAACTTCATGCCATTAGCATGGTCAGCACTTCGCTGACATCTTCGGATTCAATGTCAGCGCCTAGGGGTTTGCGCTTCAGGAACAAATCCATCAGGTCGTTGTCTGACAAGTCCATCAACACATACATGCCACGGGCTTGACCAACGGTCATTTGTTGGGCGTGTCGATTGAAGAAGCGCTCGATGAACAGATCATTTTCGAGCAAACCGCGGCGGCAACGCCAGCGTAATTTGCTCAAAGCTCGCTCACCCAAAGGGGTAAGGCGGTCTAATCCGTCAAGCAGTTCATCTCCCATGTGTTTGGACTCTTTGATGGCTTCGGTATTAGATGGCGCGACGCACCATCATCTCTTTGATCTTGCCAATCGCTTTGGTGGGGTTGAGGCTCTTAGGGCACACGTCCACGCAGTTCATGATGGTGTGGCATCGGAACAGGCGATAGGGGTCTTCCAAATTGTCCAAGCGCTCGGCCGTACCTTGGTCGCGGCTGTCAGCCAAGAAGCGGTAGGCTTGGAGCAAACCAGCAGGACCCACAAATTTGTCGGGATTCCACCAGAAGCTAGGGCAGCTGGTGGAGCAGCTGGCGCACAGAATGCACTCGTACAAACCGTTCAACTCTTCGCGTTCTTCAGGGCTTTGCAGGCGCTCTTTTTCGGGCGGAATGGTGTCGTTGATCAAGTAGGGCTTGATCGAGTTGTATTGCTTGAAGAACTGCGTCATGTCGACGATCAAGTCGCGGACAACGGGCAGGCCTGGCAAAGGTTTCAACACAATTTTGCCTGGCAGTGTCAGCATGTTGGTCAAGCAAGCCAAACCGTTTTTGCCATTGATGTTCATGGCATCTGAACCGCAAACGCCTTCGCGGCATGAGCGGCGGAAAGACAAAGTGGGGTCGACTTTTTTCAACTTCATCAAGGCGTCCAGCAACATGCGCTCGTTGCCGTCTAGTTCCACCTCAATGCTTTGCATGTAAGGCTTGGCATCCTTGTCTGGATCGTAACGATAGATTTCAAATGTACGTAGTGTCATGATTCAACCTTAAGGAATTTAGAAAGTCCGAACTTTGGGTGGCACGGAGTCCACTGTCAGAGGTTTCAAGTTGACGGGCTTGTAGGTCAGGCTGTTGGAGTCGCTGTGCCACAGGGTGTGTTTCATCCAGTTGGCATCGTCGCGGCCCAAAGGTGCGATTGGGTCATCTGCAGGACGCTCGTAATCGCTCACAGTGTGCGCACCACGGCATTCTTTGCGAGCAGCAGCTGAGACCATGGTGGCTTGTGCGCACTCGATCAAGTTGTCGACTTCCAGCGCTTCAATTCGCGCTGTGTTGAACACTTTGGACGTGTCTGACAAAGCGATGTTTTTGACGCGTTCGCGAATTTCAGCAATTTTGACAACACCTTCGTCCATGGCGGCTTGCGTACGGAACACAGCAGCGTGCTTTTGCATGGCGGCGCGCATGTCGTTGGCCACGTCTTGTGAGTATTCACCTTTACGACCTTCGAGGCGGTTCAGGCGAGCCAAAGTGAAGTCGGCTGCATCTTTTGGCAAGTCTTTGTGTGCTTTGGTTTTGCTGGCGAAATCAACAATGTGATTGCCGGCAGCACGACCAAACACCAGCAAGTCGAGCAAAGAGTTGGTGCCCAAGCGATTGGCGCCGTGCACGCTGACGCAAGAGCATTCGCCCACTGCGTACAAGCCATTGACCACGGCGTTGTGGCTGCTGGCGGTTTGCGTGACCACTTGACCATGAACGTTAGTGGGAATGCCGCCCATTTGGTAGTGGATGGTCGGCACCACAGGAATGGGTTCTTTGGTGATGTCGACGTTGGCGAAGTTGACGCCAATTTCATAAACGGAAGGTAAGCGCTTGTGAATTGTTTCTGCACCCAAATGGTCCAGTTTCAGCAAGACGTAGTCTTTGTTAGGACCGCAGCCACGGCCTTCTTTGATTTCTTGGTCCATGGAGCGTGACACGAAGTCGCGAGGGGCCAAGTCTTTCAAAGTGGGTGCATAGCGCTCCATGAAGCGTTCGCCATTGCTGTTGAGCAAAATAGCGCCTTCACCGCGGCAGCCTTCTGTCAAGAGCACGCCAGCACCGGCCACGCCAGTGGGGTGGAATTGCCAGAACTCCATGTCTTCAAGCGGGATGCCCGCGCGTGCAGCCATGCCAAGACCGTCGCCTGTGTTGATGAAAGCGTTGGTAGAGGCCGCAAAAATACGACCTGCGCCACCGGTGGCCAGCAAGACTGTTTTGGCGTGCATGACGTGCAAGTCGCCAGTTTCCATCTCGAGGGCTGTCACGCCTACGACATCGCCTTCAGCGTCGCGAATCAGATCAAGCGCCATCCATTCCACGAAGAAGTTGGTTTTGGCTTTGACGTTTTGCTGGTACAGCGTGTGCAACATGGCGTGACCGGTACGGTCGGCTGCAGCGCAAGCGCGTTGGACTGGCTTTTCGCCATAGTTGGCCGTGTGGCCGCCAAATGGTCGTTGGTAAATGGTGCCATCTGGGTTGCGATCGAATGGCATGCCCATGTGTTCCAAGTCGTACACGACTTTGGGTGCTTCACGGCACATAAATTCGATGGCATCTTGGTCGCCAAGCCAGTCTGAGCCTTTGATGGTGTCGTAAAAGTGGTAGTGCCAGTTGTCATCGGACATATTGCCCAAAGAGGCACCAATGCCACCCTGGGCAGCCACGGTGTGTGAGCGGGTTGGGAAAACTTTAGAGAGAACAGCGACGTTCAAACCAGCGCGTGACAGTTGCAAGGCGGCGCGCATGCCGGAGCCGCCGGCGCCGACGATCACGACGTCAAATTTACGCGTGGCGATCTTGTCTTTGGTGTAAGTCATGGTGTGTGAAATCTTATTGAAAAGGTTTGGTGTTCAGAACCTGAAAAGGATTCAAGTGGATTTGAACGGTGTCAAAGGCGCCACAAGGCTTGAATCGCCCAACCGGCGCAGCCGATGAGCCAAACCAAGGAGGCAACGTGCATGACAAGTCGCAAACCGACAGGTTTGATGTAGTCCATCCAGATGTCACGAATACCAACCCATGCGTGGTAAAGCAAGGACAGGATGGTGGTAAATGTCAAAACCTTCATCCATTGCGCGGCAAAAATGCCGGCCCATTCTTCGTAGCCGATGGGGCCACTGGTGAAAATGACTTGTGCCAGCACCACCAAAGTGAATGCTGCCATGAGCGCACCTGTGACACGTTGTGCCAACCAGTCGCGAATGCCATAACCTGCGCCGACGGTGACGCGTTTGGAGCCGTAATTAACTGACATGTTTGCTTGCTCCTAATTAGTAAATGCCAAACAATTTGGCGGCCAGCACGGCGGTGAGACCTAGGCTCAAAACCAGTGTGACGATGGCGGATGATTTGCCAAACTCTTTGGTAACGGCATGGCAAGCGTCCATGTACAGATGGCGAATGCCAGCAATAAAGTGGTGCAGGTAGGCCCAAATGATGGCCAAAGCAGTTAACTTGACAAACCATCCAGGAATGAATCCCACGCCCACATTGAATGCTGCAGCAAAGGAGGCAAATGAAATCTCGGAGGTGATTGAGTTGTCGAACATCCAAATGATGAATGGCATGAGCAGAAACATCAATGCGCCGCTGACGCGGTGCAAGATAGAAACCCACCCTGCGGCAGGCAAGCGGTAGGTCGGCAAATCACTGATAGCGTTGATATTGCGAAATTCAGGCCGTTGACGGGCGGTTTCGGTCATTTTTAAGTCCTCTTAGGTAACGTCACTGTCATTTTTGTTTTCAGCGCTTGCGAATTCTATTGCAACGCAACAAACTGACATGGAGATTGCAGAAAGAAATTACAAAACTAAATGTTGTGGGGGCAATTAAGTCGCCTGGGCGTCAATTCAAGGCGTTGTGATAATGATGCGTATCGGTCACGTAGAAGCCGCGTCGCAACTCCATGGGGGTATCGTTATAGGTGTATGCAATTCGCTCAACGCTTAACAGCGGCGTGTGAGATTTAATCTCAAGGAGTTTGCACTGCGCTGCATCTGGCACAACGGCCTTGATGCGTTCCTCTGCGCGGACCATGCGAACGCCAAATTCAGTCTCAAACAAGGCATACATAGGGCCGTCATAGTCACTCAGCCGCTCAGCTGTGAGTCCTTTGAAGGGGTTGCCTGGCAACCACAGGTCTTCCAAAATAGTCGGCGCGCCTGCAAACGAAAGTACGCGTCTGACCTGCAATACAGCATCGCCAGTCCGCAGCGCCAAGGCGCGGCCAATGTCGGCGTTGGCGCGCAGTCGTTTGCAATCAATGATTTTGCGTTGGGCTGGGCCTTCGCTTTTAGGGTCGCCCTCGTCGGGCAGCAGTTTTAAAAAACGGTATTGAACTTGCTGTTCGGCGTGCGTGGCCACAAACGTGCCTTTTCCTTGGCGGCGAATGAGCAGGTTGTCGTTTGCTAATTCGTCTATGGCTTTACGAACAGTTCCTTGGCTGACGCGATACCTGGCTGCCAAGTCCATCTCGCTGGGGATGCCTTCGCCCGGTTTCCATTCCCCTGTTTGCAAGCTTTGCAGGATCAGCCCTTTAATTTGTTGGTACAAAGGACTGAACGCCGGCGCGGCAGCAGGGAGGTCTGGTAACCCAGGCGCATCAACAGAAAAAACTTGGGATGTCATGTCAGTGGCCCTTGAAATGGGCGAGCACAAAAGTGGGGCAATGATATCTTATATAAGACATAAGACAAATTGACTTTTGAGGGTTTTCGCGGGTACACTCGAAAGCTGTTTGCCCGTGCGCAGAATTCTTTGCGCACCTGTCTGGAAACTCCAGATGACCCGGTTGGCAGTGAATGCCAAGATGGGGTCGGCGAAGTCCGTTTTCTTATCACTATCTGGAGTTCACACCATGAGCAAAAAGCCCGTTCGCGTCGCCGTCACAGGAGCCGCTGGTCAAATTGGATACGCATTGTTGTTCCGCATCGCTTCCGGCGAAATGTTGGGCAAAGACCAACCCGTGATCTTGCAATTGCTTGAAATCCCCGACGAAAAAGCCCAAAAAGCTTTGAAGGGTGTCATGATGGAACTGGAAGATTGCGCATTCCCATTGCTCGCAGGCATGGAAGCCCACGCCGACCCCATGACCGCTTTCAAAGACACTGACTACGCATTGTTGGTCGGTTCACGTCCCCGCGGCCCTGGCATGGAGCGCGCTGAGTTGCTCGCCATCAACGGCGCCATCTTCACAGCTCAAGGCAAGGCTTTGAATGCAGTGGCTTCACGCAATGTCAAAGTCTTGGTGGTCGGCAACCCAGCCAACACCAACGCTTACATTGCCATGAAGAGCGCCCCCGATCTCAAGCCTGGCAACTTCACCGCCATGCTGCGTTTGGACCACAACCGCGCTGCGTCACAAATTGCTGCCAAAACTGGCAAAGCAGTGGCCGACATTCAGAAGCTGTGCGTTTGGGGCAACCACTCTCCCACCATGTACGCTGACTACCGCTTCGCCACCATCAATGGCGAATCAGTCAAGACCATGATCAACGATCAAGAATGGAACGCCAACGTGTTCTTGCCAACAGTGGGCAAGCGCGGTGCCGCCATCATTGAAGCACGTGGTTTGTCTTCTGCCGCTTCTGCTGCCAATGCCGCCATCGATCACATGCGCGATTGGGCCTTGGGCACCAATGGTCAGTGGGTCACCATGGGCATTCCTTCACAAGGTTGGTACGGTATTCCTAAAGACGTCATGTTCGGTTTCCCCGTCACATGCGAAAACGGCGAATACAAAGTGGTGGAAGGCTTGGACATTGACGCCTTCAGCCAATCTTGCATCGACAAGACATTGAAAGAGCTGACAGACGAGCAAGCCGGCGTGGCTCACTTGGTCTAATCAGGCAACACGGCTGTGAAGCATCCGCGCGACATTCTGTTGGGCTCTCAAGCGGCAAGCATGGTCTTGCCCGTTTGTGATCACTACAGTGGTGTCGAAGTGCGGATGCGCAAAAGCTTGCAGTTGCAAGCAGAGATGACGCAGGAGCTGGGCGCCTGCGTTTTCGATGTGACTTTGGATTGCGAAGATGGCGCCCCAGTGGGCGGTGAAATTGAGCATGCCCATCTGGTCAAAGAAATTGCTGCCAATGCAGCGCCCGACGCCAGGGTTGCGGTGCGTGTGCACCCCGTGGATCACCCTTCATTTTTCAGCGATGTGAGCCTCATTGTGGGTTCCGTTCACAACAAGTTGCGACATGTGATGATTCCCAAGGTGGAGTCGGTTGCAGATGTTCAAGCGGCAGAGCAGGCTTTGAATCAAGTCGGCGCAATGTCTCTGCCATTGCATGTTCTGATTGAGTCGCCTGCGGCGGTTCATCGTGCATTTGACATTGCCGCGCATCCGCGTGTGCAGTCTTTGAGTTTTGGCTTGATGGATTTTGTGTCTGCACATGGCGGCGCCATACCTTCTAGCGGTATGGGTGTGCAGGGCCAATTCACTCACCCTTTGGTATTACGTGCCAAAATGGAAATTGCCAGTGCTTGCCACGCGCATGGCAAAGTGCCATCCCACTGTGTGGTGACCGAGTTCAGTGATTTAGAAGCCATCAAAATTGCGGCGACAAAAGCCTCGCGCGAGTTGGCTTACACGCGCATGTGGAGCATTCACCCCAGTCAAATTAGACCGGTCGTTGAGGCTTTGGCACCCAGTGCCCAGGAAATTGAGCAGGCTGCAGATTTGATCGATGCCGCCCGCCGAGCTGAGTGGGCGCCAGTCAGCCACGGTGGTCAATTGCATGACCGCGCCAGTTACAGATTTTTTTGGCAAGTGCTAGAACGTGCTTACCAAACCGGAAGGCTTTTGCCAGAATCAGTTCAATCCTATTTTGGAGAGACACCATGCGCAGCGTAAAGTTCCTTTTTCTGGTTTTAATGACGTGTCTGTTGAGCGTTTTTGCCGCCCATGCGCAAACCACGCATTCGCCAAATGCAGCGCCCAAAAAAGACGCGAAATCAAAGCCCAATGCCAAGCCGACAAACCAGAAGTCGGCCAAGAAAAGCGAACCTGCTAAGCGTGTACAGACGCTTCCTGTCGATGCGCCCTTGGATTCCAATCATCTCAGTATTGCAGAGCGGGTTCATGTGGGGCATTTGCCGTGTGAGCTTGGCGCTTCTGTCCGCATGACTGCAGATGCACAGGCCCCTGGGTACTTTGACTTGCACGGCAAGGGTTACAAATACCGCATGCGTCCTGTGACAACCAGCACAGGTGCCATTCGTTTGGAAGATGAAAAAGCAGGTGCAGTTTGGTTGCAGCTTGCCAACAAGTCCATGCTCATGGATCAAAAAAATGGCCGTCGTTTGGCCGATGAATGCGCCCACCCCGATCAGGTGGCCGTGGCCAACGACATGAAAGTCAATCCCCCCCCAGCCTTGATTGATGTCAGCAGTCCTGCGACATCGGTGCAGCGCTGAGTGGCGTCGTTTGAAAATTATTGATTTGTAAATTTATTTAGACAGGAGAAAACCATGTTGAAAGCCTATCGTGAACACGCCGCTGAACGCGCTGCGTTGGGAATCCCACCGCTGCCTTTGGATGCAAAACAAACTTCTGAGTTGATCGAACTGATCAAAAATCCGCCGCAAGGTGAAGACGCATTTTTGTTGGACCTGCTGACACACCGTGTCCCCCCAGGTGTTGACGATGCAGCCAAAGTGAAAGCTTCGTTTTTGTCAGCTGTTGCACACAGCGATGTCAAAGTAGCGTTAATCAGCAAAGCCAAGGCCACCGAACTGTTGGGCACCATGGTCGGTGGTTACAACGTCAAACCTTTGATCGATTTGCTCGATGACAAAGAAGTTGGCGCGGTGGCTGCTGAAGGTTTGAAAAAAACATTGTTGATGTTTGACTTTTTCCATGACGTGGCAGAAAAATCCAAAGCTGGCAATGCCAATGCCAGCGCAGTGATCAAGAGCTGGGCAGATGCTGAATGGTTCACTTCACGTCCTGAAGTGGCCCAAAAAATCACAGTCTCTGTATTCAAAGTGCCAGGCGAAACCAACACCGATGATTTGTCACCCGCGCCCGATGCATGGAGCCGCCCTGACATTCCATTGCACTATTTGGCCATGTTGAAAAACACACGCCCAGATGCAGCTTTCAAGCCTGAGGAAGACGGCAAGCGCGGTCCTATGGCTTTCATTGAAGAGCTGAAGAAAAAAGGTCACTTGGTGGCCTATGTGGGCGACGTGGTCGGTACGGGTTCTTCACGCAAGTCTGCAACCAACAGCATCATCTGGGGTTTTGGTGAAGACATTCCTTTTGTGCCTAACAAGCGCTTTGGTGGTGTCACTTTGGGCGGCAAAATTGCGCCTATTTTCTTCAACACACAAGAAGATTCCGGTGCCTTGCCCATCGAAGTGGATGTTTCCAAATTGGAAATGGGTGACGTGATTGATGTCTTGCCTTACGAAGGCAAGATCATGAAAAATGGCGCCTTGCTTAACGAGTTTGAGCTGCGCAGCGACATGTTGTTTGACGAAGTGCGTGCTGGTGGCCGTATCAATTTGATCATTGGTCGTTCATTGACTGGCAAGGCACGTGAGTTCTTGGGTCTGCCCACTTCCACATTGTTCCGCTTGCCCAAAGTGCCAGCTTCTACCAAGGCCGGTTTCACATTGGCGCAAAAAATGGTGGGCCGTGCTTGCGGTTTGCCAGAAGGTCAGGGCGTTCGCCCCGGTACTTATTGCGAACCCAAAATGACCACTGTGGGTTCACAAGACACCACTGGCACCATGACGCGTGACGAATTGAAAGACTTGGCTTGCTTGGGCTTCAGCTCTGACATGGTGATGCAATCTTTCTGTCACACGGCCGCTTATCCCAAGCCCGTCGACGTCAAAATGCACCACGAGTTGCCAGCTTTCATGAGCAATCGCGGTGGTGTTTCACTGAAACCCGGTGATGGTGTGATTCACAGTTGGTTGAACCGTCTGTTGTTGCCCGATACAGTGGGCACTGGCGGCGATTCACACACACGTTTCCCTATCGGTATTTCTTTCCCCGCCGGTTCCGGTTTGGTGGCTTTCGGTGCTGCCACAGGTGTGATGCCTTTGGACATGCCTGAGTCCATCTTGGTTCGATTTAAAGGCAAGATGCAGCCTGGCATCACCTTGCGCGACTTGGTTCACGCCATTCCTTACTACGCCATCAAAGCTGGTTTGTTGACTGTTGCCAAGTCCGGCAAAATCAACGAGTTCTCTGGCCGCATTTTGGAAATTGAAGGTTTGCCAGATTTGAAAGTCGAGCAAGCGTTTGAGTTGTCTGATGCGTCTGCAGAGCGTTCTGCTGCCGGTTGTACCGTCAAGCTCAACCCCGAGCCCGTCAAAGAGTATCTGAACTCCAACATCGTTTTGATGAAGAACATGATTGCGCAGGGCTACAACGACAAGCGTGCGCTTGAGCGTCGCATCAAGGCTGTTGAAGCATGGTTGGCCAACCCCAACTTGCTTGAGGCAGACAAAAATGCGGAATACGCCCACGTGCTTGAAATTGACATGGACCAGCTCAAAGAGCCCGTCATGTGCTGCCCCAACGACCCAGATGACGCCAAATTGTTGTCAGACGTCGCTGGTACCAAAATCGATGAAGTGTTCATTGGCTCTTGCATGACCAACATCGGCCACTTCCGCGCAGCCTCCAAGTTGCTCGAAGGTCGTCGTGACATTCCGGTGAAGTTGTGGGTTGCGCCGCCAACCAAAATGGACGCTGCCGAATTGACCAAAGAAGGTCACTACGGTGTGTTTGGTGCAGCTGGTGCACGCACTGAAATGCCGGGCTGTTCTTTGTGCATGGGTAACCAAGCACAGGTGCGCGAAGGCGCTACTGTGGTGTCTACTTCTACACGTAACTTCCCGAACCGTTTGGGTAAAAATACCAATGTGTATTTGGGTTCTGCTGAAGTGGCTGCCATCAGCTCAAAATTGGGCCGTATTCCAACCGTGGCGGAATACCAAGAGAGCATGACTGACATCAACAAAGACGGAAGCCAGATCTACAAGTACATGAACTTCGACAAGATCGAAGAGTACGCGGAAGTGGCCAAAGGCGTTGCCGCTTGATTTGAACTTTCTTGCTTAGTTCAGAAGCCCAAAAGATCTCGGTCTTTTGGGCTTTTTTGATGCCTCTCATGTTTAGATGAAAATCTTCGCTGCAAAATGGACTCCGTGAAAAATTCAATTTTGATTGTGGGCGGTGGCATTGGTGGATTGGCTGCTGCATTGGCGTGTGCCCGACAGGGGGCGAAGCCGCATGTGATTGAGCGTGCCAAAGTTTTCAGTGAAGTGGGGGCGGGCATTCAGATGGGCCCCAATGTCACGCGCACTTTGTTTTCGTGGGGTCTAGAAAAAGCACTTCGAGACGTGGTGTTCACGCCTGAGCGTTTGCACGTGCGTGATGCGCAATCAGGCAGCACCTTGGGTGCTTTAAGACTGGGTCAAAGAAGTGTGCAGACCTATGGGGCACCTTATTTTGCAGTGCACCGGGCAGATCTGCATCAGGTCTTGTTGCAGCACGTGCTCAATACAGGTGCTGCCAAGTTAAGTCTCAACTGCCAAATTGATTTGATTCGAGATGATGCCGATCAGATCACGGTCAATGGCCGCGGCTTGCCTGAAGGTTTTTTTGAAACGGTTAACGCTGAGGCCCTGGTGGGGGCTGATGGTCTGTGGAGTTCCACACGTCAGTACGTTGTGCCTCAAACGCCCCCAAGGGTCACCAATCTCTTGGCTTACCGTGCGCTTGTTCCGATGCTGTCCTTGCCTGAAAGTTTGCGCACGCAAGATGTGACCGTGTGGGTGGGGCCCAAGTTGCATGCTGTCTTGTACCCTGTCAGGCGTGGTGAATTTTTGAATTTGGTGGTGATCGTGCATGGACAGCCCCCTGAGCAACTGGCGGAATGGGATCATGCTGCCAACAAGCATGATCTAGATTTGGCCATGGAATTTGCACATTCAGATTTGAAACATATTTTGAATGCAGTGGAAGATTGGCGCTTGTGGTCGCTCTGTGATCGTCCACCTGTTCGTGGTGCAAATGAAATGGCCAAGGGTCGCATTGCACTGCTTGGCGATGCGGCACACCCCATGCGCCCATTTATGGCGCAGGGTGCTGGTATGGCGATAGAAGATGCAGCCGAATTGGCCGCATGTTGGATCCGTTCAGACTTGACTGTGCCAGAGCGATGGCAGTTGTACGCCAAAGCACGTTGGGCACGCAATGCCAAGGTTCAGCATCGATCCATTCAAAATGGCAAGATTTTCCATTTGCAAGGTCCCTTGCGTTGGGGCAGAGACTTGGCCATGCGCATGATGGGCGAGTCCTTGATGGATGTGCCTTGGCTTTATGCGGGCCCTTAAAGAGATCGCCGCCAAGGCCAGGTGAGGCAATTAAACTTGGCCCAGCAGTAAAAACTCCATCAACGCTTTTTGTGCGTGCATGCGATTTTCTGCTTCGTCCCAAACCACAGATTGAGGGCCATCAATCACTTCTGCGCTGACTTCTTCACCACGATGTGCAGGCAGGCAGTGCATGAAGAGTGCATCTGGTTTTGCAACCTTCATCATGTCTTCGTCTACGCACCAATCGGCAAAAGCTTTTTTACGTGCTTCGTTTTCAGCCTCGTAGCCCATGCTGGTCCAAACATCGGTGGTGACAAGGTCGGCACCCTCGCAAGCTTGCATGGGGTCTTTGAAGAATTGGGTGCTGGCCGCGCTTCTGACGCCCACCACAGCAGGGTCAACTTCGTAGCCACTGGGCGTGCTCAGGTGCACTTTGAATCCGAGCAGGTCGGCCGCCTGGAGCCAAGTGTTGGCCATGTTGTTGCCGTCGCCCACCCATGCCACGGTTTTTCCTTTAATGGAGCCACGGTGTTCGATGTAGGTGAAGATGTCGGCCAAGATTTGGCAGGGGTGGAATTCGTTGGTCAAGCCATTGATCACTGGCACGCGTGAGTGCGCTGCAAAGTTTTCAATCTTGTCTTGGCCATAGGTTCGAATCATGACCAGGTCAACCATGCGGCTGATCACGCGCGCGCTGTCCTCAATGGGCTCAGCACGCCCCAATTGACTGTCGCCCGTGGTCAGGTGCACCACAGAGCCTCCCAACTGGTACATGCCGGCTTCAAAACTGACGCGCGTGCGTGTGGAAGCTTTTTCAAAAATCATGGCCAGCGTGCGGTCGGCAAGTGGCTGGTATTTTTCGTAGGCCTTGAATTTGGCTTTGATGAAAGCAGCCCGTTTGAAGAGGTGTGCGTACTCATCGGCTGAAAGGTCGGTGAATTGCAAATAATGCCGAAGTGGCATGGCCTGAACATTCGAGGTCATGAAATTACTCCGAAAGAAATGTGTGGACCAGGGGCAACAAGATGTCGGCCACTTGATCGGCCTCTGCTTGCGTCATGATGAGTGGTGGGACCATGCGAATGACGGTGTCTGCGGTGACACTGATGAGCAAGCCTGCGTCAGCTGCGCGTTGTGTCAAAACGCCACAGGGTTTCTCGAGTTCAATGCCCAGCATCAGGCCTTGGCCGCGAATTTCTTTCACACCATTGACGCCTGCCAAACTTTGTTCAAGGCGTGCCTTGAGGTGGGCGCCAACGCGCGCGGCATTTTCAATCAGACCGTCTTTTTCCATGATGCGAATGGTTTCAACGCCTGCACGCATGGCCAAGGGGTTGCCGCCAAAGGTGGTGCCATGACTGCCAGGTTGGAAGATGTTTGCAGCCTTGGGGCCAGCCACCACAGCGGCGATGGGCACGCCAGAGCCCAAGCCCTTGGCCAGTGGCATCACGTCAGCTTTGATGCCGGCCCATTGGTGGGCAAACCATTTGCCTGTGCGTCCCATGCCACACTGGACTTCGTCAATCATCATGAGCCAATCTTTTTGATCGCACAAAGCGCGGACGTCACGCAAGTAATCCATGTGCATGGGATTGACGCCGCCTTCTCCTTGAATGGTTTCGAAGAAAACAGCCACAACGTTTGGATTGTTTTCTGTGGCTTTTTTCAAGGCTTCAATGTTGTTCACTGGAACACGAATGAAGCCTTCCACCAAAGGTCCAAAGCCTTGTTGAATTTTGGTGTTGCCCGTGGCGCTTAAGGTGGCAATGCTGCGGCCGTGAAAAGCTTTTTCGTACACCACGATCTCAGGTTTATCGATGCCTTTGTCGTGCCCATACTTGCGCGCCAACTTGATGGCAGCCTCGTTGGCTTCAAGGCCCGTACAACAAAAGAATACGTTGGTCATGCCAGACAGTTCTACCAATTTGGCCGCCAATTTTTCCTGATTCGGAACGTGGTAGTAGTTGCAGCTGTGAATAATTTTGCTCAACTGGTCCTGCAGTGCAGGCACCAATTCTGGGTGGTTGTGACCTAATGTGTTCACAGCAATGCCACCCAGCGCATCCAAATACTCTTTGCCATTGACATCCCACAATCGGCAGCCTTGTCCATGGCTCATTGCGATAGGCAATCGGCCATAGGTGTTCATGGTGTGCGGCGAAGTGGCTTCAATGAAAGCGGGCATGCTGAGAACTCCTCTGAAAAGAAATCGGCCCAACGAAGAGGGCCGCTGAAGTGGGATTTTAGAGCCAGAAATAAAGCTTCAAGTCTTATATAAGATACAATAGTTGTGCAATGCAACATTTAGGCGATCCCTGATGTCTGCCCGTCAAATTATCCAACCTCTGATCGATGGTTTCCAACAACGCCAAAGAAGTACTGATTCAAGGTCTCACCTTGGATGGCCGCACATTCAGACCCAGTGATTGGGCTGAGCGTTTGGCGGGTGTGATGGGGCAGTTTCGGCCAGGGGGTGCAACACCTGGCAGTCACTTGAGTTATTCACCTTGGTGTATCCCTCAAACTTTGGGGGGTGTGAAGTGTGTGGTGGTTCACACCGACTTGCGAGGATTTGAGCCAATGGCGTGGGACTTCCTCATGAATTTTGCAAAAGACAACAACTTGCAAGTGTCTGAGGCCTGCCTTCTGCCTGAGCATCCCAAATAATCAATTCAGCATTTCATAGCGCTTGAAATATGCATCGCCCACAAAAAAGCCGTCCTTGGACGGCTTTTTGCTTTTCTTTGCTGACAGCGCACCCGTTTCAAACGGCGGCAACCCTGATGGGTGCCGGGCTGATGATCAATTGATCAGGCGAGTGCCAAGGCTTTCACCTTGGTTGACAAGCGGCTCTTATCGCGAGCAGCTTTGTTCTTGTGGAAGATGCCTTTGTCAGCAATCGTGTCCACAACTGCTTGCATTTTGGCAAACAGTTCTGTTGCTTTGGTTTTGTCACCAGCCAGAACAGCTTTTTCAACGTTCTTCACGGCGGTGCGGTATTTTGAGCGCAGGGATGTGTTTGCTGCGTTCAATTTCACGTCTTGACGTGCGCGTTTACGGCCTGATGCCAGGCGGGGGTTTTTTTTCTTGGGTTTTCCAGAAGCCATTTTAAATTTCCTAGTTGTCTGAGGATGTTGTCAGCAAAGCCGGCTATTGTATCAGTCAAATTGCACACCGGTCTAGCACCCCTGACAGCAAGCCCATTCAGTCGCTACACTCTTGCCGTGAGCCTTCTTAAATCAGCATCTACCGTCTCTCTTTGGACCTTGGCCTCCCGCATCACGGGATTGGTCCGAGAGCTTCTGATCGCCTCTGCTTTTGGTGCGAGTGCACTGACAGATGCATTTAATGTGGCCTTTCGTATTCCAAATTTGTTTCGAAGGTTCTTTGCTGAAGGTGCATTCAGTCAAGCATTCGTGCCTGTTTTGGCGGCCAGCAAAGCCCAGCATGGCGAGCTTGTCACACAGAAGGCCATTGACCATGTGGCCACTTTGTTGGCTTGGTCGTTGTTATTGCTGAGCATTGCGGGTGTTGCGATGGCACCATTTTTGGTGTGGGCAATGGCCAGTGGCTTGCAACAGCAGCCAGAGTCTTATGCAGCTGCAGTGCACATGACGCGCTGGATGTTTCCCTACATTGCCTTCATGTCCTTGGTGGCGCTTTCTGCGGGTATTTTGAACACGTGGAAACGCTTTGCAGTGCCCGCCGCCACGCCCGTTCTATTGAATGTTGCCATGATTGGCGCTGCCTGGATTTTGGCCCCTTGGTTCAAGGCTCAGGGTATCCAAGCCGTTTATGCGCTGCCCGTGGGGGTTATGGTGGGAGGTTTGCTGCAACTCTCTCTGCAAATTCCAGCTCTGTCTAAGTTGGGTTTGTTGCCGCGCATTGGCCTGACATGGCGCACCATTCAGCAAGCCTGGCGTGACCCCGCAACGCGTCAAATTGCCAGCCTGATGCTGCCGGCCCTTCTTGGTGTGGGTGTTGCACAGATTTCTTTGTTAATCAACACTCAAATTGCGTCTCATTTGGCACCCGGGAGTGTCAGCTGGTTAACCTATGCGGATCGATTGATGGAATTTCCAACTGCCATCCTTGGCGTTGCATTGGGTGCTGTCTTGATGCCGCAGTTGGCGGCTGCGCGGGCGAATGGCGATCAAGCTGCGTATGCCGCCATGCTCGATTGGGGGCTTCGGCTGGTTGTGCTGCTTGCGTTGCCTTGTGCCGCCGCTTTGCTGGTTTTTTCACAGCCTTTGGTGTCTGTGCTTTATCACTATGGCGCCTTCACCGATCAGGATGTGAAGCAGACCACTTTGGCGCTTACTGGTTATGGCGTTGGCTTGCTAGGTCTCGTTGCCATCAAAGTGTTGGCGCCCGGCTATTACGCAAGCCAAGACATTAAAACCCCCGTCAAAATTGCAATCGTTGTTTTGTGTTTTACGCAAGCAATGAATTTTGTTTTGGTACCTTATTTGGCGCATGCTGGTTTGGCGCTGTCGATTGGTTTGGGTGCCTTGTTGAATGCGGCTTGGTTGTTTGTGGGCTTGATTCGAAAAGGACGCTACAAACCTTTGCCGGGTTGGGGCGTGTTTGGCGCCAAAGTTTTAGCGGCAAGCCTATTGCTTGCGGCCTTCCTGTATTTTGCAAGCTTGCAGTTTGATTGGTTGGCGGGGCGTCAGCAAGTGCTCATTCGCTTGGGTGCTATGGCGATGGTGTTGGTCACTTCTGCTGTCCTTTATTTTGGGTGCTTGCGATTGACTGGCTTGCATCTGAGAGCCTTTGTGCGTCGCTAAAGTCATCTCTTTCTTATGAACCTTCAAGTCAGTACTGTCACGCCCTTAACCTATTTCAAAAGCTTGGTTGAGTCAGACATTGATTTTCCGTTGTTAGAGGCTGCGGCTGCCATTGCACAGGACGAAGAGCCTGCGTTGGATGTACAAGAAGTTCTGGCAACGTGTGATGCGCTCATGGTTCGATTGAAGCGGCGTTTGAAGCGTGAAGCTGAGCCGCTGCAACAGCTGAGCGTCTTGAATCAGTTTTTCTACAACGAGCTTGGTTTCTCTGGCAATGCAAATAATTTTTATGCGCCAGAAAACAGCTATCTGAACGAGGTTTTTAGAACGCGCAGAGGCATTCCGATTTCAATTGCCGTGATCTGGTTGGAGTTGGCGCAAGGCCTAGGCTTACATGCAGAAGGTGTCTCTTTTCCTGGCCATTTCTTGGTCAAGGTGACATTGCCTGAGGGCTTGGTGGTCATGGACCCTCTGACTGGGCAGTCCCTGGGACTTGACCGTTTGGCAGAAAGGTTGGCGCCGTTTCGCCCGCGCACAGATGATGGGGACGATGCTGACACACCTTTGGGTTTGTATTTGCAGCCAGCGCCGCCAAGAGACATCCTGACGCGAATGCTGCGCAACTTGAAAGAAATCTTCACCAGTCAGGCTGATTGGCCGCGTTTGAAATGTGTCTTGGACCGACTGATTGTGCTCAACCCAGACGCTCACTTCGAAAGACGTGATCGTGGATTGGCCTTGATGGAAATGGGCTTGAATGCACAAGCCCGTGATGACTTAAGTGCCTACGTCAATCAGGCAAGCACCGCAAGCGATGTCGACATCATTCGTTTGCGATTGGCTTCACTGGAAACTTGAGCGGCTTGATGCCTTAACGCACCACCACTTGCGCGCCGTCACCTTGGGTTGCAATGGTACCAATCTGATAAACCTTCTCGCCCGAACTGCGCAGCGTGTCGGCACAAGCGGCCGCATGCGCTGCATCGATGACGACGACCATGCCAATGCCATTGTTGAATGTGCGATTCATCTCGATGTCGTCAATACCGGCGGTGCTTTGAAGCCATGCAAACAACTCAGATTGAGGCCAACTGCCCTTGACCAAATGGGCTGCAGTGCCTTCAGGTAAAACACGTGGAATGTTTTCTAGCAAACCGCCCCCGGTGATGTGGGCCAGAGCCTTGATGGGGTGCTGGGCTAATGCATTCAAGACCGATTTGACATACAAACGTGTTGGCGCCATGACTGCTTGTTTGAAATTCTGACCATCCAGCATTTCTGGCAATTGAGTGCCGGCACGTTCAATGCATTTGCGTACCAAGCTGAAACCATTGGAATGGACGCCATTCGCGCCTAAACCTAAGACGACATCACCAGGTTTGACATCGCGACCCGTGAGGATCTTTGATTTTTCGACGGCGCCCACCGCAAAGCCGGCCAAATCATATTCGCCGGCAGGATACATGCCGGGCATTTCTGCTGTTTCACCGCCGATGAGTGCGCAGCCTGACATTTCGCAGCCATTGGCAATACCGCCCACAACCGCGGCCGCGGTATCGACATCAAGCTTGCCGCATGCAAAGTAATCTAAAAAGAAGAGAGGCTCGGCACCTTGCACCAAGACATCATTGACGCTCATGGCCACCAAATCGATGCCCACGGTGTCGTGCATGTTCCATTCAAAAGCCAGCTTCAGTTTGGTGCCCACACCATCCGTGCCAGAGACCAACACTGGCTCTTTGTATCGCTTGGGTACTTCGAACAAAGCGCCAAATCCACCAATGCCAGCCAATACGCCCTCACGCATGGTCTTTTTGGCCAGGGGCTTGATGCGTTCGACCAAAGCGTCGCCTGCGACGATGTCGACGCCAGCGTCTTTGTAGGAGAGAGGAGTTGAGCTCATGTGAAAAATGGGGAAATTGTGGGGAAGAGGGCGAGGGGGGACTAAAATCAGGGCTTATTTTAAGGGGGCGGCATGCTTGCTGCCCCAAAGCTTTTGGCTTCTTTTAAATTTCTTTCACCACGAATCGAACAAATGCCCATCCATATTGCCGCTAAGCGCCTCATTCTGTGGACAGGTGTCGCTTTGGGACTGGCCTTGTTACTGTGGGCGTTGGGGCCGGTTTTGGTGCCGTTTGCTGTGGCTGCTGTTTTAGCCTATGCGTTACACCCCGTTGTCACCCGTTTGCAAAGGGCCTTGCCTTGGTTGCCTGCAGTCGTCAGTGTGATCCTCGTTGAGTTGTTTGCGCTGTTGGTCGTTTTGGGCGTCGTGCTTTTATTGGTGCCCATTCTGACGCGTGAAATTCCATTGCTTCAGCAACAGCTCCCATTGCTATTGGATCGGTTGGTTGCATTTTTGAACCCCATTCTTGACCGATATGGCTGGCGCTTGAGTTTGGATGTGGCCAGTCTGAAGGGCCAACTTTTGACATACCTCAGTGCCAATCGCGAAGACTGGATGGCGCCGCTGGTGACCTCATTGAAGCTGGGGGGCAGTTTCGCCCTTGCAGTCATTGGCAATTTGATCCTGATACCCGTGGTTTTGTTCTATCTGTTGCAGGAGTGGGATCGGTGGGTTTCACTGGTCGTGCAGTGGGTGCCGCTGCATTGGCGATCGGCATATGACAGTTTTATGCAGGAGTGTGATGCTGTTCTAGGACAGTATTTGCGCGGTCAAATGTTGGTCATGCTGGCCCTGTCGGTGTTTTATGCGACTGGTCTGGCTGCATTTGGTTTGGATCTGGCATTGCCAATTGGTGTCTTCACGGGATTGGCCGTTTGCGTACCTTATCTCGGGTTTGGGGTGGGCCTGATCTTGGCCTTGCTGGCAGGTTTTTTACAGTTTGCGTCAATCAAGGCGGTTGTGATGGTTGCCGTCGTGTTTGGTGCCGGTCAATTGATCGAAGGGTTTTGGCTAACGCCCAAATGGGTGGGGGAGCGAATTGGCTTGCATCCATTGGCCGTTATTTTTGCACTGCTCGCCTTGGGCCAATTGTTTGGCTTTGTGGGTGTGCTGGTGGCTTTGCCCACCAGTGCGGTGATTTTGGTTGCACTGCGCCGATTGCGAGATCAATACTTTGACAGCAAGCTTTACCAAGGTCCTGACGCATGAAGCAACTGGCCCTAGACATCGGCCTGCAAACGGTGCCAAGCTTGGACAGTTTTTTTGCAGGGCCTAACGCAGCTGCATTGCAACATCTCAAGCTTTGGACGGGTCGTCAAATGCCCAGTCCAGTGCCGACTTACTTGTGGGGTGAGAGTGGTTCTGGTAAATCACATTTGCTCAAAGCGGTCTACACTGCCCTGAAAAGTCAGGGGCTGTCCGTTGGCTGGTTAGATGCTACGACCAATGTGCATCTGAGTTTTGACGAGTCTTGGGTTGCCGTGCTCATGGACGATGTCCACCTGTTTGACTTAGAGCAGCAGGCGATGGGCTTCAATTGGTTCGTCAATGCGCTCACACCCAAGTCAGGGCAGCCACGTTGGGTCTTGGCCGCAGGCGCGCTGCCTCCTGCTGACTTGAAGCTTCGCGATGACTTGCGCTCTCGGTTGGGCTGGGGGCATGTTTATGCGCTGCAAGTGCTCAGTGATCCAGAGCGTCGATCAGTGTTGCGGCAAGAAGCAGACTCTCGCGGCTTATTTTTAAGTGACGATGTCATGTCTTACATGCTCACGCGTTTTTCGCGTGATTTAAGTAGTTTGATGACGCTGCTCGATCACCTGGATCAGTTTGCATTGCAAACGCAAAGAGCCATCACCATTCCACTCATCAAGTCCATGTTGGAGAGCACATGAAGTTGGCTTTGTTTGACCTTGACAACACCTTGTTGCCAATTGATTCTGATTACGCATGGGGCGAGTTCAGTCAGCACATTGGCTGGACCGATCCGGTTTCATTCAAAGCGCGCAACGATCAGTTTTATGCCGATTACCAAGCCGGTATATTGGACATCCATGATTACGTGCGATTTGCAACCGATGCTGTACGGCTGAAAGGTGCCGCGCTAGCCGAGAAAGCACATCACCAGTTCATGCGTGAGATCATTCTGCCTGCTGTCAAACCTGCCGCGATCGAGTTGGTCGCGCAGCACCAAGACGCGGGTGATCACGTCATGATTGTCACAGCCACCAATGAATTTGTGACTCGACCCATCGCCAATGCCTTTGGTGTCACTGAGTTGATTGCGGTCGAATTGGCGCGCGATGCAGAAGGTTGGATCACTGGTGAAATTGCCGGGACACCTTCTTTTAAAGAAGGTAAAGTCACCCGGGTGGCACAGTGGCTGACTGCAAAAGGCCTTCGTTGGTCCGATGTCCACATTACTTTTTACTCGGATTCCGTCAACGATCTGCCGCTTTTGGAAATGGCGCAGACACCCGTTGCGACAAATCCAGACGCGCGTTTGCGCCAACTTGCGACCGATCGAGGCTGGCGCACACTTCAACTATTCTCATGATTAAAAAATTCATTCAAAAAATATTAGGCCAACCCAAATCTGGTGGAGGCGCAGTTGATTTTGGCAAGCGCGTCGAAATTCCGGCGTCGGTTCATGGCATCAATCCCACACTTGTGGATGAGCGTGCTTTGAATGTGGTTAGAACCCTTCAAGACGCTGGCTATGAGGCTTACGTGGTGGGTGGCGCTGTGCGTGACTTGCTATTAGGACTTCGTCCCAAAGATTTTGATGTGGCCACCGATGCCACGCCTGAAGAAGTGAAAAGCTTGTTCAGGCGAGCTTTCATCATTGGACGGCGTTTTCGCATTGTTCACGTGGTTTACGGAAGAGGGCGTGAGCACGAGGTGATTGAAGTATCAACCTTCCGTGCGCATTTAGACAATCGTGCCGCAGAGCAAGTCAAGGGCAATGAAAAAACCAGCAAGTCTGAATTGGCAGGCATGAAGCACGCTGTCGATTCAAGCGGGCGTGTGCTGCGAGATAACGTTTGGGGTCCGCAAGATGAAGACGCCACACGCCGTGACTTCACGGTCAATGCCATGTACTACGACCCAGAGTCTCAGTATTTGGTTGACTATCACGGCGGCATGCAGGATGCCAAAAAGAAAGTGTTGCGAATGATTGGCGATCCTGTGGCGCGATATCGGGAAGATCCAGTGCGCATCATTCGCGCCATTCGGTTTGCTGCCAAGCTCAGTCCTTTGGGTTTTAAGTTGGAAGGCAAAACGGCCAAGCCTTTGGCGACCATGTTGAAGTTGTTGGCCGATGTGCCGCAAAGTCGACTGTTTGATGAAATGCTCAAACTGCTCCAGACGGGTCATGCTTTGGCCTCTGTGGCGCAGCTGCAAACCTTGGGATTGCATCAAGGCATTTATCCGCTTTTGGATGTTGTGGTTGAACGCGCAGACACCCCTTTTGTGAAGGCGGCATTGGCTGACACCGACCGTCGTGTCGGCGAAGAAAAACCGGTTGCGCCAAGTTTCTTATTGGCCTGTGTCTTGTGGGCCGACGTCAAACTTGGGTGGGATCAGAGAGTGGCCAAACGGGTGCCGCCATTTCCCGCGTTGCAAGAGGCCATTGATGAAGTCTTTGATGCTCGCATAGGCGATGTCTCGGGTCGTGGCAAATTGGCGGCAGACATGCGTGAAATTTGGATGATGCAACCGCGGTTTGAAAAGCGCATTGGCAGCGCACCCTTTAGTTTGGTGGAGCAGCCGCGTTTCAGGGCCGGTTTTGATTTTTTACGCTTGCGTGCAGAAGTGGCAGATGTGGAATTGACCTTGGCCGATTGGTGGCAAGAATTTAGCATGGCCGATGATGCTGCGCGTGAAGACTTGATTCAGCAAGCCAAATCAGAAAAGAACCATGTGCCCGCTGCAGGTGCCAGCAAAACACGTCGTGCACCGCGCCGCCGCAAGCCGGCCGCTAAAAATGCTACAGGCACATCAAGCGCATCGGATGCAGGACACTCGACATCTGGTGAGTAACAGCAAGGAGGCCGTTTTGATGCAACGCGATTGGGTGCCGGTGTTTGTCGGTCTTGGCGCTAATTTAGGCGAGGCTCGCTATGCGCTGGAGGCCGCGGTTCAGGCCATTGGCAAATTGCCCAACACACGCGTGATGGCCTGTTCGTCCTTTTACCGTTCTGCGCCCGTCGATGCTGCGGGACCTGATTACATCAATGCCGTGATCCAATTGGAAACGCGCCTCAATGCGTATGAGTTGTTGCGTGCTTTTCAGGCCCTGGAGATCTTGGCTGGACGTGAGAGGCCCTACCGGCATGCCCCTCGAACCTTGGACATCGACTTGTTGTTGTTTGGAAGTGCAAGCATACAAAGCCGAGAGTTACAGGTGCCGCATCCGAGAATGAGAGAGAGGGCGTTTGTTTTGTTGCCTTTGTGGGAGTTGGCGCCGCATTGTGTGTCGAAGGACGATTTGCGCCGCGTACAAGATCAAGCCATTCAAAGGATGCACTGATATAGTTTTAAGTAGCGAAAAAAGTCTGAGGGCGACCGATTGGCCGCATGTTCATTTAACGCTGCATAAAAGATTTGCTGTCTGTACCTGCCCATAACGGGATCCAACGTGCAAGCATCATGGTATGCATGGACTTCCAAATGACATAAAAAAGACATGCTTCTGAAATAATTCATGGATAGCGTTTAAACTCCCGAATGCCTCAAACAGTGAATTTCTCGCTGTTTGTTCTCGGAGAATCCTATGTTTTTTGGCAAACTTTTGCCCAAAGAGGGCAACTTTTTTGAGTTGTTCAACCAACATGCAGATCGAATTGTGGAAGCGGCGCGCGCCTTTTCAAATTTGGTTGTCAACTACAGCGATGAGCATTTGCGAGAAAAGTATGCGCAAGATGTAGACAATGCAGAGCGATCAGCAGACCGTGTCACGCAAGAGGTGAATCGTTTAATTCACACCACATTCATCACGCCCATCGACCGTGAGCAAATTCACAGCCTCATTAACTTAATGGACGATGTGGCTGACCTGATTCAAGACTCTGCTGAAACCATGGCGCTTTACGATGTGCGCGCCATGACAGACGAAATTTCAAGGCTGACAGACTTGTCAGTTAAATGTTGCGAGCGAGTTCGTGATGCAGTCAGCATGCTCGGCAAAATTGCCGATCCCGCAACCGCCGAGGCGGCGTTGAAAACATGCGAAGAAATTGATCGCTTGGAATCTGATGCAGATCGCGTCATGCGCAGTGCCATGAGCAAGCTGTTCCGCGAGGAAGCCGATGTGCGCGAGGTCATCAAGTTGAAGGCAATTTATGAATTGCTCGAAACCATTACCGACAAATGTGAAGACGTCGCCAACCAAATCGAGGGCATCGTCCTCGAGAACTCCTGACATTCGGAACATTTAGCATGGACACTCAAGCCGCTTTGTGGGTGGTGATACTGCTGGTGGTTTTGGCCCTGGCATTTGACTTCATGAATGGATTTCATGATGCTGCAAATTCCATTGCCACCGTTGTATCAACTGGCGTCTTGAAGCCCACGCAGGCCGTTTTATTTGCTGCCTTCTTTAACTTCGTCGCTATTTTTATTTTCCACTTAAGTGTGGCGGCCACCGTGGGTAAAGGCATTGTGCAACCCGGCGTGGTCGATGTGCACGTTGTTTTTGGCGCCTTGGTTGGTGCCATTACATGGAACGTGATCACTTGGTACTACGGTATTCCGAGTAGTTCATCTCACGCGTTGATTGGTGGCATTGTTGGCGCTGTCATTGCGAAATCAGGTGCTGGCGCACTGCTCTCTGCAGGGGTTATCAAAACTGTCACGTTTATTTTTGTGTCGCCAATGCTAGGCTTTCTCTTGGGTTCGCTCATGATGGTCTTGGTGGCCAATATTTTCAAGCGCAGCCGACCCTCCAAAGTTGACAAGTGGTTTCGACGCTTGCAACTGGTTTCTGCAGGCGCCTACAGTCTGGGGCATGGGGGTAACGACGCCCAAAAAACAATTGGCATCATTTGGATGCTCTTGGTTGCGACAGGCTATGTGGCATCCACAGAAACCTCGCCGCCTACTTGGACCATTGTCAGTTGTTACATGGCCATTGGCTTTGGCACGATGTTTGGAGGGTGGCGCATTGTCAAAACCATGGGCCAAAAAATCACCAAGCTCAAGCCTGTGGGTGGCTTCTGTGCTGAAACAGGCGGTGCATTAACCCTGTTTTTGGCCACTGCATTGGGTATTCCTGTCTCCACAACGCACACCATCACGGGCGCCATTGTGGGTGTTGGGTCTACGCAACGTGCCAGTGCGGTCCGTTGGGGGGTGGCTGGCAACATCGTCTGGGCTTGGATTTTGACCATCCCTGCCAGTGGTTTTGTTGCTGCCATTGCCTATTGGTTCAGCTTGCAAATTTTCTAAGCCTGCAAAACAGGCTTAGGTCATGGCTTTATGCAGGGGGGTGGGACTGACCCAAGCCCAAGGCTTTTTCCATCATGACGATGTCGAGCCATCGCTCAAATTTCCAGCCACAGCCCGACACGATGCCCACGTGATTGAAGCCCAAAGACGTGTGCACCCCAATGGAGCCCGCATTGGCGGAATCTCCAATCACCGCAATCAGCTTGCGAATGCCTGCTTTTTCTGCAGCCTGGCACAGCTCTGCCAGCAGCATGCGACCCCAGCCTTTGCCAGCGGTGCCTGCAGCCAAATAAATAGAATCTTCGGCAGAGAATCGATAAGCCGGGCGTGGTTTGAACCAATTGCAATACGCAAAACCGACCACTTGGCCGCTATCTTCCAGCACCAAATACGGCAGACCTTTGCTTAAAACGTCTTCTCGCCGAGCGGTCATGTCCTCCAAAGAGGGTGGCTCTATTTCAAAAGTACCGGTGCCATGAAGGACGTGGTGCTTGTAAATGGCGGTGATTGCGGCCATGTCTTCTGATTGGCTGGGGCGTATGGTTGGCATTTTAGAACTCCGGGTTATAATCAGCGGCTTTTCAGTGTGTCACTGGCCGGGTGGCCAGTTGCGTGTCTCAAACGCTGGAAGAATTTGTGTCCTTGTTTCATTTCAAAATTTTTTGAATGTTGCAATGTGTACACCACCCCTAGGATAAATCATGGTTGTCATTCGTCTTTCTCGTGGCGGTTCTAAAGCCCGTCCATTTTTCAACATTGTTGTGGCTGACAAGCGCGTTCGCCGCGATGGTCGTTTCATTGAGCGTATTGGTTTTTACAACCCCATCGCCAAGGATACAGAAGAAGGCCTGCGCGTTGTGCAAGACCGTTTGACATATTGGACAGGCGTTGGCGCTCAAGTGTCGCCTACCGTTCAGCGTTTGGTCAAACAAGCTGCTGCCAAAGCTGCTTAATTGCTTTTTGGCTACGCCAAAGGCTTTGCTGTGTTACCCCATTTAGAGTTTGCCGAAATGCCGGCAGACGCCATCGAAGTGGGGCGCATTGCAGATGCTTGGGGCATCAAAGGCTGGTTCAA
>ERZ1034365.17-NODE-17-length-83957-cov-5.072997_pt1 | contig 83957 bp, 74 predicted proteins | sample MGYA00520615_ERZ1034365 | MGnify/ENA primary metagenome ERZ1034365 (study PRJEB33736, sample SAMEA104284505) | Azolla filiculoides | biome: Urban; feature: Water surface; material: Ditch water | place: Netherlands | collected 2015-10-28 | depth 0-0.1 m ...
CAAAGCCACACCGGTTTCGTCACAAGAAGACTCAATTCCAAGAAAAAGCATAGGGGCAGAGTTTATGCGATGACTTCATTCGCCATATAGCGCCAAGTTATCTAAGCTTTGAGACAATAAGGCCATGGGCATTGGACATTACATCAAGGAAATAGGTCGCGGCAAGGATGGCGCACGTTCGCTCACGCGCGAACAGGCGGCCGACTTATTGGGTCAAATTCTGGACGACCAGGTGACCGATTTGGAGGTGGGCGCCTTCTGCTTGGCCATGCGAATCAAAGGTGAAACACCCTCTGAAATGGCGGGATTTTTAGATGCTGTGCACAGCCGAGTCCAACGCCTGGCTTTGCCCCAAGACGCTTCCACGCAAGCCACAGTGGTCATCCCTTGTTACAACGGGGCTCGCAAGCTTCCCGCCTTAGCCCCTTTGCTGGCACTCTTATTGGTTCAAGCAGGTGCCCGAGTTTGTATGCACGGTACGCCCACAGAAACGGGTCGCATCAGCTCCTTCGACGTTTTGGCCTCATTGGGCTACTCGCCCAACCTTAATCCCAGCCACAACGATGCAGCACTTCAAATCTTCGCTACCGAAACCCTGAACCGCAATTTGAAAAAACTATTGGACGTAAGGCGCGTGGTGGGCTTGCGAAATCCAGCACACAGTTTGGTGAAGTTGATGAACCCCTGTCAGGGCCCCGCCTTATTGGTATCCAGCTACACGCACCCTGAGTACGCCTCGTCCATGGCCGAAACTTTCAAACTTTTGGAAGCCTCTGCCTTTCTATTGAGGGGCACTGAAGGCGAGCCCGTGGCCGATCCACGCCGCACACCGCAAATGGAATTTTTCTACAGAGGGCAATCTCAAACGGTGCAATCAGCCCAAGCTGGCTCGCTTGTCGCTGTGCCTGACTTACCAAGCACAGAGGCGTCAGCCACCGCTCAGTACATTCAAGCTGTTTTGAAACAGCAATTGCCAGTGCCAACGCCTGTTCGGTTGCAGGTTGATCACATTTTGCAAGCCTTGAAATCTTTATGACGGCCTCTACAACTACCGCCTCATCACGACCCATGGGCTCGTGCACCCTGGTCGGGGCTGGCCCTGGCGATCCAGATCTACTGACCCTCAAGGCGGTCAAGGCCATTCAAGCGGCCACCGTGGTGTTGGTCGATGATTTGGTCAACGAAGACGTTTTAAAACACGCTGCCGCTTCGGCTCGTATTGTGTATGTGGGCAAACGCGGTGGTTGCAAAAGCACACCGCAAGCCTTCATTGAAAAACTCATGATCAATGCGGTGCAAGAAGGTGAAACCGTGGTGCGCTTAAAAGGGGGCGATCCCTTTATTTTTGGACGTGGCGGCGAGGAAGTTGAGCACCTGCGGCAAGTTGGCATTGAAGTTTCGGTCATCAATGGCATCACATCGGGTTTGGCCGCCATCTCCAGCTTAGGCGCACCCCTCACTCACCGTGAACATGCCCATGGCGTGGTGTTTGTCACGGGCCATGCCAAACCCGGCGATAAAGGCACCGACTGGCGTCAGCTGGCCGCCACTGCGCGCGACGCCAAACTCACCTTGGTCATTTACATGGGCGTCAGTGGCGCTGAAACCATTCAAAATGAACTGCTCACAGGACTCTCGAAAGACACGCCTGTGGCCATCATTGAGAACGCCTCATTGCCCCATCAACGCCAAGCACTGACTCAACTTGGCCACCTCACCCAAACCTTGCAAGAGACCGGCTTGAAGAGCCCTAGCGTTTTGGTGGTGGGCAACGTGGTTCAAGCTTGCGCTCAAATTTTCCAATCAGATCAAAACCAGCAAACTGCCCCTACACTCCCACTGCATGCAAACATGTGATGTGGTCATCGTAGGTGCCGGCGCTGCCGGTCTTTTTTGTGCTGGCGTGGCCGGGCAACTCGGCTTGTCTGTCTTGTTGATCGATCACAGCACCAAAGTGGCGGAAAAAATTCGCATTTCGGGCGGCGGCAGGTGCAACTTCACCAACCGACTCATCGATGCCAGCGCGCCCCATAAGCACTTCTTAAGCGAGAACCCCCACTTTTGCAGAAGCGCCCTGTCGCGCTATACCGCCCAAGACTTCATTGAACTGATGCAGTCTTACGACATTCCCTTTCATGAAAAGCACAAAGGTCAATTGTTTTGCGATCGTTCAGCAGACGACCTGATTCAAATGCTTTTGAAAGAATGCGACAAGGGTGGTGTGTTGCGTTGGCAGGGTTGCGGGGTTAAAGCCATCTCGCACACGGACAATGGCTATCAACTGAAAACAGACCAAGGTGACGTTCAAGCCGGTGCCGTGGTGATCGCCACAGGTGGTTTGTCCATTCCCCAAATTGGCGCGTCCGACTTTGGCTATCGCATTGCCGAGCAATTTGGCTTGCGTTTGATTGCAAGAAGGCCCGGCTTGGTGCCCCTCACTTTTGACGGTGCCGAATGGGCGCCCTATGCGGGCTTGGCCGGCTTGTCATTGCCGGTCAGCATCGAAACTGGCGTCAAAAAAACGCGCATGAGCTTTGACGAAGACCTGCTGTTCACGCACCGTGGCTTGTCGGGTCCGGCTGTTTTGCAAATTTCCAGTTATTGGCGCGAGGGGCAAGCCCTCCATCTGAACCTGGCGCCGCAAGAGGACATCGAAGGATCGCTGATGCAAGCCAAGGTCAGGTCGAAAAAGCTCATTGCCAATGAACTGGGCGCTTGGGTGCCTCACCGACTGGCGGATGCTTGGGTGGCACAAGATCCTCAATGGCAGCGCCCTGTGGCCGAAGCCAGCGACAAAGCCTTGACGCAGTTGGCCCAAAAACTCAGCCACTGGCCCCTCACACCCAATGGCAGCGAAGGTTACAAAAAAGCCGAGGTGACCTTGGGCGGTGTGGACACCCGTGATTTGTCGTCCCAAACGATGGAGTCCAAGCAGCCTGGCCTGTATTTCATTGGAGAAGTGGTGGATGTCACGGGTTGGCTGGGGGGCTACAACTTCCAATGGGCCTGGGCAAGTGCCTTTGCCTGCGCCCAGGCACTGAAACAAAAACAGGAAACTGCCTCTTAAATTGCCCTAATTGGCGCAAAACTTAGGGCTATAATCTCAGGCTTTGCTGGCAATCCTCCGTCTGCCAAATACTAGTTAGTGACGGGGAACCCGCCGAAACTGCTTGTGAGGGCTCGATCTTCCCTCTCAATGTCAGTCGGCATAATTTGGAAACATTGAAATCCATGACCACCATTCGCGTGAAAGAAAACGAGCCGTTTGACGTAGCACTTCGCCGCTTCAAGCGCACCATTGAAAAACTCGGTCTGTTGACCGACTTGCGTGCCCGTGAGTTTTATGAAAAACCCACCACAGAACGTAAGCGCAAAAAAGCGGCCGCCGTCAAGCGCCACTACAAGCGCGTGCGCAGCATGCAATTGCCCAAGAAGCTGTACTAAGTACATCGCTTCATTCAAAGCTTCTTACCAGGCTTTGAAATCGCGAAGCCCTCATGACTCATGAGGTGCCAAGCAAGCCCGCTGGAGGACGCTCAAGCGGGTTTTTTTTTAAGTATTGCTGGTGTTCTGCCAGCTGCCTACCCTTCAGGAGTCACCATGAGCCTCAAAGACCAAATCACCGAAGACATGAAAAACGCCATGCGTGCCAAAGACACGGCACGTTTGGGCACCATTCGCTTGTTGCTGTCAGCCATGAAGCAAAAAGAAGTAGATGAGCGTGTGGTGTTGGACGATGCCGCAGTGGTGGCCATCGTCGACAAGTTGGTGAAGCAGCGCAAAGACTCTATTGCTGCGTTTGAGCAAGCCGCTCGCCAAGACTTGGTCGACATCGAACAAGCCGAGATGGTGGTGTTACAAGCTTACTTGCCTGCTCGCATGTCAGCAGAAGAAGTAACAGTCGCAGTTCAAGCCATCGTGGCTTCATTGGGCGCCAAAGGCCCAGGCGACATGGGCAAAGTGATGGGTGCCGTCAAAACCCAATTGGCCGGCAAAGCCGACATGGGCCAGGTCTCCGCTGCCGTCAAAGCCGCCCTCGCCGGCTAAAAGTTTAATTGGGGTCAGATCAACATTAATTTTGTCAATCGAAGGGGCTGATGCCTAAGGGGGGCTGAACGATTTCTGGTACTCCAGTATGAGGAAGCCCCCCTTAGGCATCAGCCCCTTTGATTAGAAATTAATGTTGATCTGACCCCAATTAAATCTTCGAGCTCATGATCATGGCGCTGCCAACCACGGTCATGGCGCCGCCCCACCAGGCGCCAGCTGCGGGTTGTCTGCGATAGACGGCCCAAAGCAGTGGCAGCAAAAGCACAGGGGCGATGGACGAGAAGATGGCCACCAAGTTGGCTTGGCCTGTTTTCAGCGCCTGAAGAATCAAGGTCATGCCGATGACCATGGACACCGTGGCACTTAAAGCGGTATTCCATAAATTTTTCCAACTCAGTGGGCTTTGTAATTTAGCCAAGCCCACCCCCGCCCACAGCAACAAAAGATGCGCCAAGAAACTGGCTGTGGCACGCACAGCTGAAGCAGACACTGCGTCAATGCCAGTACTCATCAAAGGCTTGATCATGAGTGTGGCCACCGCTTGACCCACAGCGGCCAAGAGTCCCATCACCACGCCCACCCACAAAGCACCTTGCGTGTTTTCCCAACGATGGGTTTCGTCGTCACGACGGCCCCAAACAATGGCCACCATCACACCTGATACCAAGACGCCGCTGCCCATGAGCGTCATGCCCCACAAGGTTTCGCTTAAAAACAACCAAGCAAACAATGCTGAGAAAAGTGCATGCGTCGCAAAGAGAACGCCTGATCGGCGTGGGCCCAGTCGGTTCATGCACACGAACAAAGCGGTATCGCCGATCAAGATGCCAATCCAACTGGAAGCCGACAACCAAGCCACACTTTCCCAAGTGAGTTCTGGCCAACGACCGACATAAAAAGCAGCGCCCCACAGCAAAACCATGGCAAAAAACAAGCGCCACCGCGTGAACGCAAAAGCGCCCATCTGCGCAGAAGCTGTGGCAGAAAACAGCGTGCCCACAGCCCAGCAGCCAGAGGCCATGGCTGCCAATAATTCAGGCGCCAGCATTAACTGCCCGCCACCTTCATCCGATTGATGAGCACGGAGCCAATGGTTTTGGCACCGTAGTTGTAAGCATCTGCGCCCACAGCTTCAATGCCCTTGAACATGGTTTTCAAATTGCCCGCAATGGTGATTTCGTGAACGGGAAAAGCAATCTCGCCGTTCTCAACCCAGAAGCCTGAAGCACCGCGTGAATAGTCGCCTGTGACGTAATTGACGCCCTGGCCCATCAACTCGATGACAAACAAACCGGTGCCCAATTTTTGGAGCATGGCTTTCAAATCATCACTGGAGCGCGTGAGTTTGGAACTCAAGACCAAGTTGTGGGAGCCACCCGCATTGCCCGTGGTTTTCATACCCAACTTGCGCGCGGAATAGCTACTCAAGAAGTACCCTTCAACGCGGCCACCCGCCACAACTTTGCGTTTCAAACCGCGCACGCCTTCATCATCAAAAGGCGAGCTGCCTTTGCCTCGCAACACATGGGGATCTTCCAAAACTTCGATGTGTTTGGGAAAGATTTGCTTGCCCATTGAATCTACCAAGAAACTGGTTTTGCGATACAGCGAGCCACCACTCACCGCCTGCACAAAGCCGCCCAGCAGACCTGCAGCCACTGGAGATTCAAACAACACGGGACACTCGGTGGTGGGAATCTTGCGGCTTCCCAAGCGACTGAGTGCGCGTTCTGCGGCGTAGCGGCCAACGGCTTCAGGAGACGCCATTTGATCGGCCGAACGCATGGACGTGAACCAAGCATCTCGCTGCATTTCAGCATTTTTCCCAGGCATGGCCGCGATGGGCGCCACCGACATGCTGTGACGCGAACTGGCATATCCACCTCTAAAACCATGGGTGTGCGCACTGAAGAAATGACTTTGCTGTGCGGATACGCCGGCACCATCGCTGTTGGTGATTCGACGACTGGTACTCAAGGCTGCTTGTTCACAGGTCAATGCCAGTTTGGCAGCCTCTTCGCTGTTGATAGCCCATGGGTGAAACAAATCCAGTTCGGGTTGATCTTTGGCAATGTCTTCTTCGTCAGGCAAACCGGCCGTAGGGTCTTCCGCTGTAAAACGCGCGATGTCGTAAGCTGCCTGCACAGTTTGCTGAATGGCGGCCTCAGAAAAGTCAGACGTACTGGCGTTGCCGCGGCGATGGCCCACATACACCGTCACACCCAAAGATTTGTCGCGGTTGCGCTCTACCGTCTCCAGTTCGCCCTTGCGAACGCTGACACTGAGACCACAACCTTCAGAAGCTTCAGCGCCGGCATCGGTCGCACCAAGCTTTTTGGCGTGTTTCAAGGCAGAATCAACCAATCCCTCGAAATAGTTGCGGCTATAGCTGAAACCATCGTGTGCCTGTGTGTTCAATGCTTGCGTGGATGCCTTGGTTTTTTTCGTCATAGGGGTCGGGTTCTTCAAAACGATCAATTCATTAAAATTCTAAGTGACGGCTATGATACTTGCCGTCCCGTACAAAGGTTTCAGCGCTCACATGTCCCGTAAATTCAAAAAAGGTTATTTCGTTCAAGGTCAATTTGTTGCTGAAGGCAGTGAGTTAGACCTAGAGCTCAAACGTGAACTCAAGGGCGGCAGCGATGAGCCCAGCCGCACCGAGCTCAAGCGGGAAAGTGACGAGTTGCAAAAGCTGGGCGAAAGCCTGCTCATCTTGCGGGCCGATTTGATGGCCAAAGTCGACTTACCAGACAAACTGGTCGAAGCCGTGGCAGAAGCCAAACGCATCACCAATTTTGAAGGCAAACGCCGACAAATGCAGTTCATTGGCAAGCTCATGCGCAAACTGGATGAAGAGGCTGTGGAGGGTGTCCGCGCTGCCCTGCTAGAGCAGAGCCAAGGCTCCGCCCAAGAAACATTGCAGCTCCATTTGGCCGAGCAATGGCGTGACCGACTCATCAGCGACGACAGCGCCTGCGGTGAATGGCTGCAAAGCTTTCCCAGCACAGACAGCCAGCAGTTGCGCGCGCTCATTCGCCAGGCGCGCAAAGATGCACCCGCCGTTTCAGCTGCTACTGTTTCCCAAGGTTTGGCACCCCGTCAAAGCCGCGCTTTCCGCGAGATCTTCCAACTGGTACGCGCCGAATTAAGCCAAGCAGAAGGCAAAGGCGAAGAAGACGCCAATCCCGAAGATCTCAACGAAGCACATTGATTTCCAACGTCCTTTCAGCCCTGACAGCTATGACAACCCTTCACGACCCCGTCAAAATTGGCATCGTCTCCATCAGCGATCGCGCCAGCACTGGCGTCTATGAGGACAAAGGCCTTCCCGCTTTGCAAACATGGCTCACACAAGCCCTGAAAAACGCCTTGCAGTTCGAAGCGCGACTCATACCTGACGAAAAAGATCGCATCAGCGCCACGCTGGTGGAATTGGTCGATGCAGGTTGCAGTTTGGTACTCACGACCGGTGGCACGGGTCCTGCCATTCGCGACGTGACGCCCGAGGCGACACTGGCCATTGCAGACAAAGAAATGCCAGGCTTTGGCGAGCAAATGCGTCAAATCAGTTTGAAGTTTGTGCCAACGGCTATTTTGTCGCGCCAGGTGGCCGTCATTCGTGGGCAAAGTTTGATCATCAACTTGCCCGGTCAACCCAAGTCCATTGCCGAAACGCTAGAGGGTTTGAAAGACAGCCAAGGGCAAAGCGTGGTGCACGGCATTTTTGCCGCCGTGCCCTATTGCATTGATTTGATTGGCGGCCCCTACCTTGAAACCCATGATGAGGTTTGCAAAGCGTTCAGACCCAAGACCGCCATTCGCCCACCCAAAGCTTGATGCGCTGCTCGCCCTGAGCGGCGCTATCACCGATAACCTGCTGTGCAGAACGACTTTATTTGCCGACCAATTGATTGAGCTTTTCAGCTTCAAAGGTTTCACGTTTGGCGGCATCGCCAGGCATTTGAATGCCTTCGGTGTTGCCTTGGTTGGCATTCATCTTTTCCAAGGCTTGCCACAGCATGGCAATTTGATGCTCTTGGCTGGCCGCGTTGTCAATCAAGCCGCGCATGGCTTGTGACAAGGGATCGTCGTTTTGCGTCACGCCATAAGCAGAAAAGCCCATCTTGGACGCAACAGCTTCGCGCTGTACATCTTGGTCTTCTTGGATGATGCGCGCAGGGTTGCCCACAGCTGTGGCGCCCGCTGGTACGGGCTTGGTAACCACCGCGTTGGAGCCGACCTTAGCGCCATCTCCCACCGTAAAACCGCCCAAGACTTTGGCACCGGCACCCACCACCACATCTTTGCCCAAGGTAGGATGGCGCTTGGCGCCTTTGTACAAAGACGTACCGCCCAAGGTCACCCCGTGATAAATGGTGCAGCCGTCGCCAATTTCGGCCGTTTCGCCAATCACGATGCCCATGCCGTGGTCAAAGAAAACGCGCTCACCCAAGGTCGCACCCGGGTGAATTTCAATGCCGGTGATCCAGCGTGAAAAGTTGGAAATAAAACGACCCAACCATTTGAAACCCGCACGCCAGCAAGCATTGGCCCAGCGATGCATGACCACCGCATGCAAGCCGGGGTAACACGTCAGCACCTCCCATGCACTGCGCGCAGCAGGATCACGGTCGAGGATGCATTGGATGTCGGAATGTAAACGTGCAAACATAAGCTTCTTTTCAATGCGCCTAGTCTAGCGTTTTGCTTGCGCCGCTTCGATCATGGCCTTAGCAACACCTCGCAGAATATGGATTTCTTCAGGGCTGAGGTTGGCACGATTGAACAACTGGTTCAAGCGGGGCATGAGCTTTTTAGGTGCGGCGGGATCCAGGAAACCCACTTCAACCAAAGCTTTTTCCAAGTGCGCCAGCATGCCTGACACCTGACTGGCGTCCGCCAAAGCAGATTCAGCCACGGGGGACGCAACTGGAAAACCACCCAAAGCCAAGCGCCACTCATAGGCGACAAGTTGCAGGGCTGCCGCCAAATTCAGTGAGCCAAATTGGGGATTGGTGGGAATCGACAAAGCCACATGGCACTTGTAAACATCCTCGTTTTTCATGCCAAAGCGTTCGGAGCCAAACAAGAAACCAATAGAAGAAATGGGCTCAACAGGCGTGGCAGGGGTTGGCGCATCCGCTGCAGCGGATTGCCGGCCCAGCAACATGTCAAAGTGCGCCCGTGGGGCGCGCGTGGGCGGCCCAAAATCCCGAGGCGTCATGGCCGTGGCGCACAAGTGCGAAATACCCTCCAGCGCCTCTTCCAAGGTGTCCACAATGCGCGTTTTGTCCAAGACATCGTTGGCACCACTGGCCCTTTGAATGGTCTCTTCTTTGCGCAGCACATTGGCATAACGGGGTGCTACCAGCACCATTTCATCAAAGCCCATGACTTTGAGCGCACGGGCGGCTGCCCCCACATTGCCGGGGTGGCTGGTTTCAATCAAGATAAATCGGGTTCGCATAGGCGACATTGTCCCAGTTCCTGTCGCCTCAAAATGTCCAAAAACCGGCTTATCCAACGCCTTGTAAGCCAATTTCATGGGAAAATGCGCCATTCGCCTCTGTCATCGCACGGAGGACCTCCGTTTTTGCTCTTAAAAATTCATGTCGACCAATCTCCACCCCATGCTCAACGTAGCCGTCAAGGCTGCACGCGCCGCAGGCGCCATCATCAACCGCGCCGCCTTGGACGTGGAGGCTGTTCGAATTTCGCAAAAACAAGTCAACGACTTTGTGACCGAAGTCGACTTGGCCAGCGAAAACGCCATCATCGAAACCCTGCTCACCGCGTATCCTCATCACGGCATCTTGGCCGAAGAGTCTGGCAAAACGCACGGCAACCCCGACGCCGACCACGTCTGGATCATCGACCCGCTCGATGGCACCACCAACTTCATCCACGGCTTTCCTGTTTATTGCGTCAGCATTGCGCTGGCCGTCAATGGCAAAGTCGAACAAGCCGTGGTGTACGACCCCTCGCGCAACGATTTGTTCACGGCCACCAAAGGCCGCGGCGCGTACATGAACGACCGCCGTTTGCGCACCAGCAAGCGCACGCAAATGCACGAGTGCCTCATTTCGACAGGCTTCCCTTTCCGCCCAGGTGACAACTTCAACCAGTACCTGCGCATGATGGGCGATGTGATGCAACGCACTGCCGGCTTGCGCCGTCCGGGTGCTGCCGCCTTGGACTTGGCCTATGTGGCCGCAGGTTTCACAGACGCTTTCTTTGAAACAGGCTTGCAAATTTGGGATGTGGCCGCAGGTTCATTGCTGGTGACAGAAGCTGGCGGCCTGGTAGGCAACTTCACAGGCGAGGCCGACTTCTTGGACCAAAAAGAATGCTTGGCCGGCACCCCCAAAATTTACGGTCAGCTGGTGCCTATCTTGAGCAAGTACAGCAAATTCGCCAGCGCTGGCGAGAAAGCCTCTGTGCGCGCCGCTGACGCCAAAGATGCAGCAGCATCTCAGGCAGGTCAAGACTCAACGGACAGCCCCTTCTAAGCCATGACAGACGCGCTCGACCTGAGTGCCCACACCCCCATGATGCAGCAGTACCTGCGCATCAAGGCGGAGTTCCCTGACACCCTGGTTTTTTACCGGATGGGTGACTTTTATGAAATGTTCTTTGAAGACGCCGAGCGTGCAGCTGGCCTCATGGACATCACCCTCACCCACCGCGGTCAAACCGCCGGCAAACCCATTGCCATGGCGGGCGTACCATTTCATTCAGTTGAAAACTATCTGGCCAAGCTCATCAAGCTGGGCGAGTCAGTGGCCATCTGCGAACAAGTGGGCGATGTGGCCACCAGCAAAGGCCCCGTCGAGCGCAAAGTGGTGAGAGTCGTCACCCCCGGCACGCTCACCGACACCGAGTTGCTGTCCGACAAAAGCGAAGCCATTTTGTTGTCGCTGCACATTGCACCGCGCAATGCCTGCGGCTTGGCTTGGCTGAGCGTTACGCAAGGTGTCTTGCATTTGGCCGAATGCACGCACGACGAATTGGCCGATTGGTTAGAACGAATCTCTCCAAGTGAATTGTTGGTCAGCGCCAGCATCACACCCAAGTGGGAACAGCAACTCCAATCGATGCGATTGGGCCAACGAGGCTTGGCACTGTCCCTCACTTTGCGCCCCGACTTTCAATACGAAGCAGGCTTGGGTCACGGCAAGCTCACCAAACAACTCAACGTTGCCAGTTTGGCCGCGTGGGATGCCGACAAACTAGGCCATGCGCATGCCGCAGCTGGTGCCTTGCTCACTTATGCAGAACACACTCAGGGCAGAGCGCTGCCCCATGTGTCCCAACTCAAAGTGCAAAAGGCCAATGACCTCATTGACCTCCCCACCAGCACACGTCGCAACTTAGAACTCACGCAAACTTTGCGCGGTGAAGACTCACCCACGCTGTTCTCTTTGCTGGATACCTGCATGACCGGCATGGGCAGTCGTCAGCTCAAACAATGGCTTTTGAACCCACCCCGTGATCGACAAATTGCAGTGGAACGCCTTGCTGCCATTGACCAGTTGAACGATCAAAGCGCTTCGGCCCAAAGCGGTGTGGCCATTTGGTCGCGCTTGCGTGAACAACTCAAAGGCGCCAGCGATGTGGAGCGCATCACGGCACGCATTGCGCTCAAGCAAGTGCGTCCGCGTGAGTTGGTGGCGCTTAAAAACGCCCTCCTTCGCTCCGCCAATTTGGCGGTGCAATTGCAAGAAACACTGGGGCATTTGTCGCCCACCAAACTGTTGCACGACATCCATTTTGATTTGCAACCGCCTGCGGGCCTCACCGAAATTTTGCAACAAGCCTTGCTTGAAGAACCCGCCAATTTGATTCGCGATGGCGGCGTGATGGCGCATGGCCTCGATGCCGAACTGGACGAGTTGCGCGCCATTCAAACCAATTGCGATGACTTTTTGCTGGAACTCGAAACCCGCGAAAAAGCGCGCACTGGCATTGCCAATTTGCGCGTTCAATTCAACAAGGTGCACGGCTTTTACATTGAAGTGACGCAGGGTCAAATTGACAAAGTGCCCGACGACTACCGTCGCCGTCAAACCTTGAAGAATGCCGAGCGCTTCATCACGCCCGAGCTCAAAGCCTTTGAAGACAAAGCCTTGTCAGCGCAGGAACGCGCGCTGGCCCGCGAGAAATATTTGTACGAGCTTTTGCTTGACCAACTGCAAAACCACATTCAAGCACTCACCAAATTGGCGCAAGCCATGGCGCAACTGGACGCACTTTGCACACTCACCGAGCGTGCCGCCACACTCAATTGGTGCGCACCCCAATTTGCGAAAGAGCCCTGCATTGAAATCAGGCAAGGCCGTCACCCCGTGGTGGAAGCGCGACTGGCCGAAACCTCGGGCGGCAGCTTTATTGCCAACGATTGCTTGATGCACAGCAAACAGCGTTTGCAAATCATTACGGGCCCCAACATGGGCGGTAAGTCGACCTACATGCGGCAGGTGGCATTGATTGTGCTTTTAGCCAGCATCGGCAGTCATGTGCCCGCCAGCAGTTGCAGGCTGGGGCCTATTGATGCCATCCACACCCGCATCGGCGCGGCCGATGACTTGGCCAATGCTCAATCAACTTTCATGCTGGAGATGACCGAAGCCGCTCAAATTTTGCACAGCGCCACGCCTTTGTCCTTGGTTCTCATGGACGAGATTGGACGCGGCACGTCCACCTTTGATGGCTTGGCCTTGGCCAGTGGCATTGCCACACACTTGCACGACAAAACGCAAGCCTTCACCCTGTTTGCCACGCATTACTTTGAACTCACCGAATTTCCGGCCACCCACCACGCTGCTTTGAACATGCACGTTGGCGCCACAGAGTCGGGCAATGACATCGTGTTCTTGCATGAACTGCAAGCAGGCCCTGCCAGCAAGAGCTACGGCGTGCAAGTGGCGCGGTTGGCAGGCATGCCCACCGGCGTGTTGAACCACGCACGACACACACTGTCTGCACTTGAAGCCGGCGCCAATGAAAACCGCATCCAAGTTGACTTGTTTGCCCCACCGCCAGACGCTGCAAACGTGGGTCCCTCCGCGCTAGAAGCAGCTTTAGCCCAGATTGACCCAGATGCACTCAGCCCCCGCGAAGCTCTGGAAGCCCTCTACAGTTTGCAGCGCGTCTTGAAGCGCTCCGAACAATGACGCACCTTTTAAAGGATGTTGAATGACTTATTGCGTTGCCATTAAAACCCGTGCCGGTTTGGTTTTCTTGTCAGACTCGCGCACCAACGCTGGCCTGGACATGATCAGCACGTACCGCAAGATGATCATCTACGAAAAAGCGGGCGACCGTTTCATGGTCTTGTTGTCTGCAGGCAATTTGAGTATTTCTCAATCTGTGCGCGAAATGCTGCAAGTTGAGAAAATCATCGACCACCCCGATGCAGAACCGATCACCATTTGGAATGCCAAAAGCATGTTCGATGCTGCCCGTGTGCTGGGTGCAGCAGTTCGACATGTGCATGAACGCGATGCAGCCGCACTCAAAGCGGGCGGTGTTGATTTCAATGTGTCCATGATTTTTGGTGGGCAAATCGCTGGTGAAGGCATGCGACTGTTCCAGGTCTACTCACCTGGTAACTTCATTGAAGCCACCGCCGAAACGCCTTACTTTCAAATTGGTGAATCCAAATACGGCAAGCCTGTCCTCGACCGTGTCATCACACCCGACACGCCTTTGGACGAAGCAGCCAAGTGTGCACTCGTGTCCATGGACTCCACACTCAAATCTAACCTCTCTGTGGGCTTGCCGCTCGACATGGTGGTCTATGAAGCCGACAAACTGCAAAGCGATCGGGTGGTCTGCATCGATGAGCACAACCCGTACTTCAACATGCTTCGCGACAGCTGGGGACAAAAACTGCGTGCGATGTTTGACAGCTTGGAAGACCCTGTTTGGAATGGCGAAGCCACCACCATCCCCTTAAAAACCACCAGCAGAAATGCACCCTTGAAAAAGATTGCAACCCCAGAAGAGAAACTCATCTGATGGCTTCGATTGTTTTTTCGCACGGCAACAGTTTTCCTGCCAGCACCTATCGTGTTCTGCGTGAGGATTTGGTGGCGCGCGGCTTTCAAGTCGATGCCATCGAAAAATTGGGACACAACCCAGAATACCCGGTCACCAGCAATTGGCCGTTCTTGGTGAAAGAGCTGGCCGAGTTTGCCGGCAAGGTGATGGCGCAGACAGGCGAAAAACCTTATTTGGTTGGTCACTCACTGGGTGGCATGCTCAGCTTGATGTGTGCATCGCAACACCCTGAAGTGGCTGCTGGCGTTGTCTTGCTGGACTCACCTGTGGTGAGTGGTTGGAAAGCCAGCGCGCTTCAACTGGCCAAGAAAACAAATTGGATAGGCAATGTCAGTCCTGGCCGCATCAGCAAATCACGTCGAAAACACTGGCCCAATGTCGACGCGGTGATTGATCATTTCAAGCACAAACGTGCATTTGCACATTGGCACCCTGAAGTGCTGCACGACTACGCCATGCATGGCACGAAAAATGAAAAGGGTGAACGCATTCTAAGTTTTGATCGCGACATCGAGACGCAGATCTACAACACCCTGCCACACAACTTGCCTTCTATGCTGAAACGCCACCCACCCAAATGCGCCGTGGCATTCATTGGCGGCACACATTCGCGTGAAATGAAAGTGGTGGGCAGCGAGATGACACACAGCATCTCCAAGGGACGCGTCATGTGGCTGGATGGCTCCCATCTGTTTCCAATGGAAAAACCCATGGCAACGGCAGCGGCCGTGGAGGCCGCCCTGCGCAACATGGGCGCAGTGCCGAAGTAACTGCGCCAACGTAACTACGCCAAATTCACCCCGCCAAATTCACGGCAGCCAAGCGGTTTAAGGTGCCCAAGTCACCATGCCGGTCCAAGCGGTGCCCAGCACCACCAAACCAAATGCAATGCGGTACCAGGCAAACACCTCAAAGCTGTGGCTGGCAATGTATTTCAAAAGCCAGCGCACGCAAATCCAGGCACTGATGAACGAAACGACCAAGCCTGTGGCAAACAAAGGCACGTCCGCTATCGACAACAAAGCCCGTTCTTTGTAAAGACTGTAGGCCCCTGCCCCCATCAGGGTGGGAATGGCCAAGAAGAATGAAAAGTCGGTGGCAGCCTTGCGTGACAGCCCCAACAGCATACCGCCGATGATGGTGGCACCACTTCGGCTGGTACCAGGCACCATGGCCAAACACTGCACCAAGCCCACCATGAGGGCATCGCGACCGCGCATGTCTTCCACAGCACGGATGCGTACACTGGACGCGGGTCTTCTTTCAGCCCACAAAATGATGAAGCCGCCCACAATGAAGGTCGTGGCGACCACCCACGGCGTGAACAAGTGCGCCTTGATCAGCTTGCCAAACAACAAGCCCAAGACCACAGCCGGCAGAAAACCAATGAAGACATTGAGAACAAATCTTTGCGCTTCAACTTGATATGGGAGCGCCTTAAGGATGCTGCGAATTTTTTCCCAGTAAACCAAGATCACAGCAAAAATGGCGCCGGTCTGAATGGCGATGTCAAAGACCTTGGCCTTGTCGTCATCAAAGCCCAACAAAGCGCCAGCCAAAATCAGGTGCCCCGTTGACGAAATGGGCAAAAATTCGGTCAATCCTTCCACCACGCCCATGACCGCGGCTTTAAGCAGCAACATTGAATCCACAGGTACTCCTTCGATATCCCTGAATTATCGCTCTTCACAGGTGCCACACCCACTGACTGCCTCTAAAATCAGGCCATGAGCACAGCCAACGACAAAGTCAATCCAACAGACGCCCCCACAGAGGGCCACAAGGTCAGCAACTTTCTGCGCCAGATCATAGAAGCCGATTTGGCCCAGGGCACCTATGCATCCCGGCAATGGGCTGGCTCACCGGGAGACGCGGCCCACCATGCCAAAGGCATGCCCGATCCTGCCAAAATTCGCACACGCTTTCCGCCCGAGCCCAATGGCTATTTGCACGTGGGTCACGCCAAAAGTATCTGCTTGAATTTCGGATTGGCGCGCGACTACGGCGGTGTGTGTCACATGCGATTTGACGATACCAACCCAGAAAAAGAAGACACCGAATACGTCAACACCATATTGGATGCTGTGAAGTGGTTAGGCTTCAACTGGGATGCCAATGGCACCTCGCACCTGTACCAGGCCAGCGACTACTTTGACTTCATGTACCGCGCGGCCGAGTTCCTCATTCAGGCCGGACTGGCCTATGTCGATGAGCAATCGGCCGAAGACATGCGCCTGAACCGTGGCGACTTCAACACGCCCGGCAAAGACAGCCCTTTCCGCACTCGCACTCGCGCAGAAAACCTCAACCGTTTCCGTGAAATGCGCGACGGACAATTGGCCGACGGCGCTGCCGTGCTGCGCGCCAAAATTGACATGGCGTCGCCCAACATCAACATGCGCGATCCGGCCATTTATCGCATCCGCAGGGCCACGCACCACAACACGGGCGATACCTGGTGCATCTATCCGATGTACACGTTTGCCCACCCCATCGAAGATGCGTTGGAACAAATCACGCACAGCATTTGCACCTTGGAGTTTGAAGACCAACGGCCGTTTTACGATTGGCTGTTGGCGCGCCTTAGCGAATCACACAACTTGCCTGATGGCACAGTGCTCACCGCTTTATTGTCCCAGCCCAATCCCAAGCAATACGAATTTGCGCGCCTGAACCTCACCTACGTGATCACCAGCAAACGCAAACTGGCGCAACTGGTCAACGAAGGCAAGGTTCAAGGTTGGGATGATCCTCGCATGCCCACCATTGTGGGTTTGCGCCGCCGTGGCTACACACCCGAGAGCCTGCAACTGTTTGCCGAGCGCATTGGTGTCACCAAAAGTGACTCATGGATTGACTACAGCACTCTTGAGGGATGCTTGCGCGACGATCTCGATCCCAAAGCTGCACGGGCCATGGCTGTGCTCGACCCCATCGCGCTCACCATCACCAACTGGGATGAACTGATGGGTCCCGGTACGTTGGACGATTGCCAAGCACCTGTGCACCCGCATCACCCTGAATTGGGCAAGCGTCAATTCAAATTTGGAAAATCACTTTGGATCGAGCGAACTGACTACGAAGAAACACCACCCAAAGGTTTTTTCCGTTTATTCCCTGGCAACAAAGTGCGTCTTAAATACGGCCACGTGATTGAATGCACAGGTGCCAACAAAGACGCCAACGGCCAAGTGACTGAAGTGCTGGCCCAACTTATTCCCGATACAAAAAGTGGAACCCCAGGCTCTGACAGCGTCAAAGTGAAAGGCGTGATCACTTGGGTGTCACAAGCCGAAGCCACTGTGGCGGAGGTTCGTTTGTATGACCGTTTGTTCAACGAAGCACACCCCGATGCGGGTGGCAAAGACTTCTTGGCCAGCCTGAACCCCCACAGCCTGCAAGTCATCCAAGCGTTTGTGGAACCCTCACTGCGCAACTGCTCAGCCGATGCCAAATTTCAATTTGAGCGCCATGGCTACTTTGTGGCAGACCGCATCGACCATGTCAGCGGCAAACTGGTCTTTAATCGGTGCACAGGCCTGAAAGACACCTGGAGCAAATAAGCGACACGTATCGGCTGTCCCTGCATCAAACAGGGGCAGCGCCCGGTGTTTCAGGCCAGCATGCTGGCAACCAGTAAAGCCACACAGCTGCCCACACCCAGCACCCAAGCCAAAGAACGAAATTTGTCTTGATCGCTGATGTAGAAAGCGATGTAAGCCACCCGTGCCGCGATGAACAGACCTGCATACAGTTCTATTTCATCGATTGGCACTTCTGTGTACAAGGCCAGCAAAATACCGACCGCATAAAGCGGAAACGCCTCAAAACAATTGGCTTGCGCTGCATTGGCCCGCGCACGATAGCCCGTCAGATGCGACAACCACTCCCGCGGATTGTGGTTGTCGTAATTGCGCTGACCGGCTTTGGCAATGATCGCGCAAACCCAAGGCATGGTGCCGGCGACCAGCACAGAAGCAATGACCAAATTCATGATGACTCTTTTCAAAGAAATGAAAATATTTCCAGTGCGAAACGCACAAGGTTACAGTCTACCTGAAGGCTTCATAGCAAAAATTGACACGATCCCTGGCCTGGTCACTTAGAATTTGGGGTCAACACGGTTCCGCACAGGAAATATTCATGTCTTTGTACTCAATTCGCGCATCTTTACTGGCTTTGGCCTCTGCCTTTCTCGTGGCAGCTTGTGGCGGCAGTTCATCTTCCACCACACCGCCCCCCCCTGCGGCGGGTATCAGTGTTGTGGCCGGCGACAGCCAAGTCACGGTCAGTTGGCAAGAAACAGCCGGCGTTGAATACTGGATCTTTGCGGCGCCCAACAGTCCCAGCCTCACCATGGCCAACTGGTTGGCCACTGCTGGTTCCACTTACCGAATCAAAGTGACCTCGCCCTTTGTGGTCACTGGGCTCACCAATGGCACCCCTTATTCATTTTTCATGACAGGACGCATCAATGAGGGACCAGGTGGCGATGCAACGCCCACAGTGACCTCGACACCGCGCATCTCCGGCATTGAATGGGCCAACGGCACAGCTTTAACGACCGGAACACGTACTGGCTTGACATTTGGCAGCTACATTGAAACCGCCACCAATACTTTGAAATACGCTTATTTGGCAGTCGGCAATGGTGGCCGCATGTTCAATGCCACCAGCCCAGATGCTTGGAGCACGCTGCCCTCCGTAGTCGGCACCGATTTGCACGCTGCTGAATTTGGATTTGCTAAATTCATTGCTGCAGGCGCAAATGGCAAGATCATTTACAGCACCGATACAAAAACTTGGACAACAGCCAGCAGCAACACCTCGCAGAATTTGAACGCCCTGGCAGCCAATGGCAGCATGGTGGTTGCTGTCGGCGACAACGGCACCGTGCTGAACAGCAAAGATGCCATCACGTGGACGGCAGCCAGCAGCGTGCCAACTGCTGCGAATTTACATGGCGTTGCATACACTGCTGCTGGCACATGGGTCGCGGTGGGGGCAAGTGGCACCATCCTCACCAGCACGGATGGCACGACTTGGACAGCGCAAGCATCCAACAACACGAGCACATTAAAGGCCGTCGGCGCATTGACCAGCGTTGTCGACAGCACCACCAGCCATCGATTCGTTGCGGTTGGCGAGAATGGCACAGTTCTGAGCAGTCCTGATGCCATCACTTGGACATTGCAAAACGCCAACACCACAGCGTCTTTGAATGCCTTGTCATCGGTCAATCAGTTCTTGGTGGTTGGCAGCAATGGCACGATCATGACCAGCACCGACGCCGCCAATTGGTCACACCAAACCAGCAACACAAACGCTGAACTCAAATCTTTGTTACGCGCACAAAATCAGTACCTTGCGGTCGATGCAGCGGGCGGCATTCTCACTTCCAAATGATGAACGCTCACTGAGCCCCCAGAGGCTAGCAACTAGACACACAAAAGGCCTTCTTTCGAAGGCCTTTTTTTTGGAGCTTGCGAAGGGTTCAGCCTTCGATGTGCAACTCTTGAATTTTTCGTGTGATGGTGTTGCGCCCAATCCCCAACTTCACTGCAGCTTCAATTCTGCGCCCCCTTGTGGTGGCCAGTGCAGCTTGAATGAGCAACGATTCAAAGCGACGCGTCAGCACATCCCATACGTCTTGTCGATCCGTGCCCAAGAGTTGAAGCGCCTCCACTTCTAAAGCACTCTCCCACCCAGCGTGCGGACCCAGATTCACCAAGGAACTGCTCGGCACCGCATGCGCGATGGCCATCGCTTCTGTGGCAACACCTGGCTCATCTGACCTCATTCCTGTCGCCGCCAGCTGCGCATCTGGGACAGGTGACAAAACCTCAGGTGGCAAATCTTTGGGCTCAATCATTTGAGCCGGCGCCATGACGGTCAACCAATGGCAAATGTTTTCCAACTGGCGCACATTGCCAGGAAAGTTGAAGTGACTCAACATCTCCAAAGCTGGTTCTGAAATTCGCTTGGGCTCCACACCCAACTGTTGCGCGCTTTGCAACAAGAAGTGTTTGGTGAGTACATGCACATCTTCGCGACGTTCGCGCAAAGCAGGCAAACGCAAACGGATTACATTCAAGCGGTGAAACAAGTCTTCGCGGAACACCCCTTCTTTCACGCGTTGTTCAAGGTCTTGATGGGTGGCGGCAATGACGCGCACATTGGCCTTGACCGCACTGTGTCCACCGACACGGTAGAAATGACCATCGGACAACACACGCAGCAAGCGTGTTTGCAAATCAAAGGGCATGTCACCAATTTCATCCAAGAACAAGGTGCCGCCCTCTGCTTGCTCAAATCGACCCCGTCGAGATGTTTGCGCACCCGTAAATGCACCGCGCTCATGCCCGAAGAGTTCGCTCTCCAGTAAGTCCTTGGGGATGGCCGCAGTGTTGATGGCCACAAAGGGGCCGTTGGCGCGTGGTGAGTGCTTGTGCAGTGCACGCGCAACCAGTTCTTTGCCAGACCCCGACTCACCCGTGATCATGACCGTGACATTGCTTTGCGACAAACGGCCAATGGCGCGGAAGACATCCTGCATGGCGGGCGCTTGACCCAACATCTCAGGCGTGGCGGCCATCAATTCTTCAGCCACCTCTTCGCGTTGACTCTCTTCCAACGCGCGTCGAATCAATTCGATGGCCTTGGGTAAATCAAACGGTTTGGGCAGATACTCAAACGCCCCGTTTTGAAACGCAGAAACGGCACTGTCAAGGTCTGAAAATGCCGTCATGATGATGACCGGCAAACCCGGCAGACGCAGCTTGACTTCCGTCAAGAGATCGAGGCCAGAGCCGCCAGGCATTCGAATGTCACTGACCAATACCTGGGGGCCTTCACGGCCTTCCTCTGTGTTCAGCGCCGCCAAAACCTCCCGAGGATTTGTAAAACTGCGAGTTGCCAAGCCTTCACGCAGCAAGGCTTTCTCTAAGACGAATCGAATGGATTGGTCATCGTCTACGATCCAGATAGGCTTCATGGGTCTTAACTTTCTCTAAGTGGCATGCACTGAAACAGCTCAGGGCAACGGAATCAAAATTTTGAAATCGGTACGGCCTGGCACGCTTTCACACTCAATCAAACCATGATGCTGCTGAACAAAAGTCTGCGCCAAAGTGAGACCTAAGCCAGAGCCACCTTCTCTGCCCGAAATGAGCGGGAAGAAAATGCGATCCTTGATTGAGTCTGGAACACCAGGCCCGTTGTCGATGACATGCAATTCCAATGCCAGTCGGTAGCGTTGCTTGCCAAAAGTGACTTGGCGTGCAATTCTTGTCTTGAATCTCAGCTCTGCATTGCCGTCTGTGATTCGCTCTGACAAGGCTTGCGCAGCGTTGTGTGAGATGTTGAGGACCGCTTGAATGAGCTGCTCTCTGTCACCCCTGAACTCAGGAATGGATGTATCGTAGTCACGAATGACACGAATCCCTCTGGGGAATTCAGAGACGATGAGCGACCTGACCCGTTCACAGACTTCGTGAATGTTCACATCGCCCACCAAGTGGGGGCGCCGATGTGGGGCCAGTAAGCGATCGACAAGTGTCTGCAATCGATCCGCCTCACGAATGATCACTTGCGTATATTCAGTCAGCTCTTTGGATTCCATTTCCATTTCGAGCAATTGCGCGGCGCCTCGAATGCCGCCCAATGGATTTTTAATTTCATGGGCCAAATTGCGAATCAATTCTTTGTTGGCTTGCGCTTGATCTAGCAGGCGCTCTTCTCTGTCCTGACGTGTTTGCTGCTGAATGGGCAGCAACTCAATGATGACTTCCTCGGAGTCATCTGACTGCGCAACGATCACATGCACCGGCAATGCATCCTCCGGGTTAATTCGCAACAACTCGGCGTCGTATCGCAGCGCGGCAAATTCATTGGCTTTGGCGCCCGTTAAGGCATGCAGAAGGGGCTGTGGATCGGCGAAAAAGTGCAAAAAAGAATGCCCTTCTAAACTTCTTCGCGACTGCCCCATTACATCTTCTAGTTCTGAATTCACAAAAACCACCGAGCCGTCACTTTTCAAGACAGCAATGGGCGTTGCCAACAAATCGAATGCGTGAAAACGTGTGGCGGGTGAGCTGGCGGGGGCTGTTGTCATGGTTCACTCATTTTGAATTCAGCGTTGGCACAGGCTTGCCGTATCGGTTCAGTTCACGCTGCAAGGCTTGCATGTCACGTGCCAGTCTTTGAAGCTGATCCTTGAAGTCTTGGGCACCTTGTGCATCGCCTGAAGCGTGCTTGGCTTCACCAGCGGAAGCGGCAGCTTGCCCACCACCGCTGCGACGCACCAATTCGGCGTATTGAACGCTTAACTTTTGCCACTCATCCTCCAAGATGGTGCGCATTTGAACCTGCCGGTTTGACGCGTCACCTGAAGACTGGCTCAGATCAAAACCGACGCCAGAAGGCTTCGGAGCAGGCGAGCTCCAGCCACCAGAGGGCGCAGATTTGAGGGTCGGCGTTGGCACCTGCTGAACCCGTGTGCCCTCGATTTGAGTGGGTTGTGAAATGCGCAATGCCTGACACAACTTGGGGTCATGCGGTTGATTGGTAATTTCTTGACCACACTGATAAATGGTTTGGCTTGCCCATGCACTGAAGCTTAAACCCCCAAGAAGCCAAGCACACAGGGTTGTGACCAAGATTGAACTTGTTTTTGTGCGCATTGCCAATGAGGTCATTCCGTTTGCTTTCAGCCAAAAAAAAGGACGGCCTGAGCCGTCCTTTTCGGGTAGGGCTCAGGTGCCCAACTCGCTGCAAATTACAGTGAGTAATACATTTCGTATTCGATGGGGTGCACGGCTTGACGGAAGCGTGTGACTTCACCCATTTTCAATTCAATGTAGGCGTCGATCATGGAGTCTGTGAACACGCCACCTTTTGTGAGGAAGGCACGGTCTTTGTCCAAATACTCGAGGGCTTGGTCCAAGCTGTGGCAAACGGTTGGCACCAATGCGTCTTCTTCAGGCGGCAAATGGTACAAATCTTTGGTAGCCGCTTCGCCTGGGTGGATCTTGTTTTCCACGCCGTCCAATCCAGCCATCATCAATGCTGCGAAGCAGAGGTAGGGGTTGGCCATTGGATCTGGGAAGCGCGCTTCAATGCGGCGACCTTTGTCAGATGCAACGTGAGGAATGCGAATCGAAGCAGAACGGTTGCGGCTTGAGTAAGCCAACTTCACAGGCGCTTCAAAACCAGGCACCAAACGCTTGTAGCTGTTTGTTGTTGGGTTGGTGATGGCGTTCAATGCACGTGCGTGCTTGATGATGCCGCCGATGTAGTACAGCGCGTAGTCTGACAAACCTGCGTAGCCGTTGCCAGCGAACAAGTTTTTGCCGTCTTTCCAGATGGACTGGTGAACGTGCATGCCGGAACCGTTGTCACCGACCAAAGGCTTGGGCATGAAAGTAGCTGTTTTGCCGTAGGCGTTGGCCACGTTCCAAACCACGTACTTCAATGTTTGGGTCCAGTCAGCGCGCTCAACCAATGTGCTGAAGCGTGTGCCGATTTCGTTTTGACCAGCGCCAGCCACTTCGTGGTGGAACACTTCAACGGGGATGCCCATGGATTCGAGAATCAGGGACATTTCAGCGCGCATGTCTTGTGTGCTGTCAACGGGAGGCACTGGGAAGTAACCACCTTTGACGGTAGGACGGTGACCGCGGTTGCCGCCTTCCATTTTGGTGCCGCTGTTCCAAGGTGCTTCGTAGTCGTCGATCTTGAAGAACGAACCGGACATGTCGCTACCAAAGCGAACGTCGTCGAACAAGAAGAATTCTGGCTCGGGTCCGAAGTAAGCAGTGTCGCCCAAACCGGAAGCCTTCAAGTAGGCTTCAGCGCGCTTGGCGATAGAACGTGGGTCGCGGTCGTAGGCTTTGCCATCACCGGGCTCCAACACGTCGCAACCCAAGATCAAAGTTGTTTCTTCAAAGAAGGGGTCGATGTTGGCTGTGTTGGGATCGGGCATCAACAACATGTCGGAGGCTTCAATGCCCTTCCAACCTGCAATAGAAGAGCCGTCGAAGGCGTGGCCGTCGGTGAACTTGTCTTCATCAAAGTGGGAAATTGGCACAGAAACGTGTTGTTCTTTGCCACGGGTATCGGTGAAGCGGAAGTCAACAAACTTGACTTCGTTCTCTTTCACCATCTTCATCACGTCTGCGACGGTCTTTGCCATCAAAATCTCCTGGTTGGATGGGTGTTGATAATTGGTTCTTCGGGCTTGCAGTTTTTGTGCCAACTACGGCTTCGCGCAATATTTTCCCAAGACCGCTATTGTGCCCCGAGGACGAGGCCCAACTTGACGGAAATCCATGATTTTTTAACGCGCAAGCATGCACCACAATCACACATATTTGCACCATTATAGTGCAAACACTATTAGCGCACCATTTCGGGGCCGAAGCTCACTTGAAATAGCCTAAGACCGTCTTTAAGGGCCAGAAAAGCCTCTTCAGCCAGCGTCAAATCCCCTTTCACGCCCAATTCGATGTGCTTCCCCCACTGAGGATGGTCCACACTGGGCAGGCTGAACACTTTGACACCTGGAAATTGCGCTTCGATGGACTCCATCAAAGGTGTCAGGGTGGCTTCCATGGCACCCAACACAATGACCGAGCGTTCAATTCGCTGCGGCGCGGCGCCCCAAGTTTGGCAATAAACGTCCAATTTGTCTTGCATCATGGGCCAAGCCATGACTGGGAAGCCCGGCACAAAGTGAACGCAGCCTTGACCTGAACCCGCACACGTAAACCCTGGAATTTTGTTGTACGGGTTTTGAATGATGTCGGCATCTTGTGGAAACATGCCCATGTTCAAACGGTGCAAGTTGTCTTCACGCTCGGGCTCATAAGGCAGGCCTTGTTCTAAAGCCACATCGCGCATGCGTTCCAAGATCAGTGATTTGGCCTCGGCATGCAAAACCAGGGGCAGGCCCAAGGCTTTAGCGGCGCATTGCCGCGTGTGATCATCGGGCGTGGCACCGATGCCGCCACACGAGAACACCACATCGCCAGAGGCAAAAGCACGCGCAAGCACAGAGGTAATGCGTTCTGGCGAATCGCCCACGTACTCAGCCCAAGACAACTGCAAGCCGCGCGCGGAGAGCAATTCAATGAATTTCGGCAGGTGCTTGTCAGCACGTTTGCCAGACAAAATTTCATCACCAATGATGATGATGCCAATGGCAGGCGCTTGCGTCATGTCAGTTACTCAAAAGTTAGGACTCGACATCAAGGATGTCAGGCTCAAGGCGCCGATCCGACTTCGAATCTGAAGCCCGCTCTTCTCGCAACAGCGAGAGCGCATTGAGCAAAAAATGGACAAACCAAAGCGCCGAAAAAATAAACACCAAGGTGTATATCCACACGGCAATCGGAATGAGGACCACAAAAGCGGCCACAAACAAAGCACCCGATGCCCACACCAAACTTGGCGCAGCACCCATTAATCCAGTGACCACGCCCATGAGCAACAGTTGAAATCGATAACGTCGCATCAGCTCGAGGCGTTCAGCACGAGAAGCATGCTCAGACAGTACATCGTAGGTCATCACACGGTAAGTTAGCCAGCCCCAGATGAGCGCAGGCAAGACCATGGCCAAAGGCGGCAACCACCACAGTGGCAGGGTCAAAATAAGTGCCCCCAGGGCCAAGACAACAGACAGCAAGGTCCAGCCTAAACTGTGCAACATCGAACCACCCTGCGCCCGCTCCAAGTTCGTAAAACGACGCTCGGCAACCAGGCCCACCAGCGCAGGTGTCATCATGAAAGAAACTGCCAACAAAGACATGACCACCACCAAAGGTGTGACCGCCACAATGATGACCAAGGGCGCAACCACCGACTTCAAATTCAACAGGCCCACGCGTTCCAACCAAATCCAAGCCCATCCCAATGTGCTGCTGACGTCCATCCAGTCACGAACGCTTTCCAAAGCCGAATCCCAATACAGCGCACCCAAGCCCATCACAATGACCACCATCAAGAGCAAGGGAATGAGAGAAAGCAGCACCACTTTAGGGTGCAGACAGTAAGCCAAAGCGCGCCAAAAAGAGTCGGCCATGTTTTTCATGCAGAGGTTCTCCGTTCAAACAGACGAATCAAACCCAGCTTCTGCTGTGACCAAAGGTCGTTGCCATAATCGCGCCCTTCTTCAACTTGATCACGAATGCCCGTGGGTTCGTAGCGATTGGAAAAATCGGCCGTTTTAAACAGCATGTCCCACCAAGGAAAGAGCACACCAAAGTTGTGGCCGCCTAAAGTTTGACGTCCCGCAGACTCGTGCCCCAAGCCAATGCTGTGATGCAAACGATGAAATCTGGGACTGACCCACAGACGATCGCCCCATCGGCCAAAACTGCACTTGAAATTAGCATGCTGAAAATTTTCGCTCAATTGACCGATGGCCACCAAGGCCACAAATTGGCCTGGCCCCACACCAATCAACTTGGCAACAACGGACAGCAGCAATGCGGTGATGATGTCGTCCAATACGTGGTTTCGATTGTCTGTCCACATGGTCATGTGGCGTTGAGAGTGATGCAAGGCATGCAGTGCCCACCACCGGTTGAATTGATGTTGCCCGCGATGAATGACGTAATTCACAAAGTCAAAGACGATGAGGTACAGCACAAAACTCACCAAGGCTTGGTCTGTGACGCCAGGCCACAGGGCATCGACGTTCAAGGTGGGAAAACCTTGTACTCGCAACAGGCCAAAAGCCACCTCTAAGCCGTTCTCAAATGTGAAAAACATGATCAATTTAAACAAGCCCAAGCGGTGAATCAAGGTATAGGCCACGTCCACGCGCACCGCGGATGGATTGCTTGTTTGAGCCAACGGACGCCATTTTTCTAACGGGGCAATGACACACAACATGAAAATGATTTGGAGCAGACCGACCAAAAACCAACCCGTTCCTTCAAAGGCGAGGTCTAACAAATTACCCGCCCCCACATTGAAGGCAAGGGGTTGAACCACGCTTTCAAACAAGCGCGTTTGCAGGCTTGCAAATGCGTCTGTGAAAAAATCGATGATGTTGAGGAACATGTTGTATCAGCAGCCACTTTGGCAGTTACGACGGGGCGTTGGCCAAGAGTTTGGAATATTGCGGGTGTTGACGCAAGCTGGCAAAGCAAAAACCCTTTTGTTTCAGGCCCACGATCAAGGGCTCCAGCACGACAGGTGCCCACGGATCCTGTCGCGACCAAATGCCCAAATGCGCCATCAAAATATCACCACTGCGAATGTTCTTCAAGGCGTTCTGCAGGAGTTGGGGGTTGCTGTGTGTCTGGCTGGAGAGTTCGTCTCCCAAAAAACCAGCTGGCGACCAACCCACATGGGCATAACCGCATGCTTTGGCCGCACGCAGAAGTGCAGGCGAAGTTTTACCGCCAGGCGCGCGAAACAAAGGCAATGGTTTGCGCCCTGTCAAGCTCTCCAAGCGATCGGTGGCTTTGTTTAAATTGGCACAGTAATCGGCAGCGCGCCAACGCAAGTTTTGGCCGGCCTGAGCCCCTGCACTGGGTTTTATTTTGAAATGCTGCGAATCGATGTCCGCCCGCCAGTACGCGTGATCATAAGTGTGACTGGCGAAATCATGGCCTTGTGTGGCTTGAGCCTTCCACCAGGCTGCCCAGTGGCTGCCCAATGAGCCGTCACCTTCTTGCGTTTTTTCATGTGCCGCAAAATAAGTCACGGGGACTTGGTGTGCCTGCAAGACTTGCGAGATCAGGGGCGCCACGCCCATGTGTCCGGTGTCAAACGTCAGGTATACGGGCTGTGTGCACTGGGTTGACGTCACCGTTGACTGGCTGGCCCATGTTGGGCTGGCCAGAACACATGACAGCCAGCAAACCCAGCCTGCCGACTTCAAACCAAGGTCATTGGCGAGGTGCATGGTCGAGGGTCCACACACCGTGTGGCGACTTGCCTACTTTGATTTGACGCACCACTTTGCGTGTGCTCATGTCAATGACGCTGAGTTTTTGAGCCCAGCGTGATGCCAGCAAAATGGTTTGACCATCCGCTGTGATGTCCATGCAATCGGGGCCGGTTGGTCCCGGAAAGCGATCAACCACCGTGAAGCTTTTGTAGTCAATTTTGCTGATGGTATTGGCCACGCGGTTGCTGACCAGCACGTGCTGTCTGTCGCCCACGGCACGGAAGGCATGCGCACCTTTTCCTGTGGTGATTTTTTTGATTTTTCGCGCCGGACCATTGGAAACGTCATAGACCTCCACACCGTCGCCACCTGTCAAACCAACCAACAAAGTTTTGTCGTCAGGCGTGCCAAAAACGTCTGCGGGCATGGTGCCAGTTTTGACCCGCCATTGAATGGTTTGCGTGGCCAAGTCGACAGCGACCAGTTCGTCACTGTCTTGCATGGTGGCCCAGACGGTGCTGCTCTTGCTGTCTATCCACAAATGGCTGGGTGTTTTAGACGATGAGATGCGCTTTACCAAAGTGGGCGTTTGCCCGTCCCACTTGTAAATATCAATGTGATTGAGACGGTTGGCCACAGTCACAAACCATTTCATGTCAGGCGAAAAACGCAACTGGTAAGGGTCCAAGATGCCCGTCACCACGCGCTGAATCTCAGCAGTACGCGGATCAATGAAGGTTAAGGAATCAGACAAGGCGTTGGCCACAATGACCGATTTTTCGTCGGGCGTCAGGTACAAGTGGTGAGGCTCTTTTCCGGTTGGAATGCGCTTGGTTTCGGCCCATGTCACGGGGTCAATGACGCTGACATTGCCGTCCAGTGAATTGAGCACAAAGATGGGCGCTGGTGCCTTTGTGCTTGGCACAGCTGGCGCTGGCTGAGGTGTTGCAGACATGGCCGACGCCACACCAAAGCCGACAAGGCAGAAAGAAAGAGTCAGTGCACGAAAAATCATGCTGCAAGTGTAATGGCGTATTGCCAGCTGCCACTGGGGAATTGCCTCTAACTTTCGTACTTTGATCGCAAACAGGTGTCAAAATGATCGCATGAAGACGACAACTTTGATCGCTGTCCAAGGGGTTCAATTAGAGATTCAGCATATTCCGCGGCCCTGCAAGACTGACTCGCCAGTACCGAAACCTGCCTGTGTTTTTCTGCACGAAGGTCTCGGCAGCGTTGCATTGTGGAGAGACTGGCCTCAAAAAGTCTGCGAAAGTTTGGACTGTGAAGGCTGGGTGTATTCTCGCAAAGGCTACGGCCAATCAGAAGGCATCGCCGACGTGCGCGGGTCAGGTCGTCTTTCCGCTGATTACATGCACCATGAAGCCCTTGGGGTATTGCCTGAACTTCTGAAAATCTTGAATGTCACACAGCCATTGCTGATTGGGCACTCTGATGGCGGCACCATTGCACTCATTCATGCCAGTCAATTTGCGGTCGCTGGCTGCGCAGTCTTGGCACCCCATGTGATGGTGGAAGACATGTCGATTCAAGCCATTGAACAGGCGCGTGATTACTTTGACAAATTGCGACCGAAGCTGGCGGCCTTTCACAATGATGTCGATGTGGCTTTCTGGCAATGGAACGATGTCTGGCTAAGTGATGCTTTTAGGCGCTTTGACATTCGACCGCTTCTTCACAAAATTCAAACGCCCTTGATGGCCATCCAAGGCGTGGACGACCCCTATGGCACGATGGCACAGATTGATGAGATTGCTGCGCGATTGCCACACACCCGTTTGGTCAAACTTGAAAACTGTGGGCACAGCCCTCACAAGGACCAAGCCGACACAGTGCTTCAGGCTTTGAAGTATTTTTCGAGTTCGCTGGGCAAGATCCACCGCCACTGACCCGGCGCCAAATCATCGGGCAATCGCAAGTTGCCGATGGCGCTTCGGTGCAAGCCTTCCACCCGATTGCCCACCGCTGCCAACATGCGTTTGACTTGGTGGTACTTGCCTTCAGTGAGGGTGAGCTTCAGGTGTGTCTCAGACACTTTCTCACAAGCAGCCGCTCTGACCGGCTTAGGGCTGTCGTCCAACACCACGCCGGCCAATAGTTTTTCGACTTGGCTGTCAGTGATTTCGTGCTTGGTTGTTACTTCGTACACCTTGGGCATGTGGTGCTTTGGGGAGCTCATGCGGTGAATGAATTTGCCATCATCGGTGAGCAACAACAAGCCCGTGGTGTCTTGGTCTAACCTGCCCACCGCCTGAACACCCTGCACGGCTGCTTTTTGCGGACGCAACCTCAAAGGTGAGGGCAATAAGGTGTAGATGCTGGGCCACGTAGAGGGCTTTTGCGAACACTCTGTACCCGTGGGCTTGTGCAACATGAGGTAGGCACGGTCAAAGTACGGCCACTCAGTGCCCTGCACTTTGAACTTGAGATTTTCAGGATCAAAGAAAACACCAGGGTCTTCTTGCACATCGCCATTGACACTGACGTAGCCTTGCTGCACCAAGCCCGCGCAAACTCGGCGCGTGCCAAACCCCTGGCTGAAGAGGATGTCTTCTAAACGCATGGGTTTCATGACACGGCTTCGCGCGGAAAATTTGGCAGCAATGACTTATTTCAAAGCCTTGAAACGCACACGCTTGGGCTTGGCGCCCTCTTCGCCCAAACGCTTCTTCTTGTCGGCTTCGTACTCTTGGTAGTTGCCATCGAAGAACACCCATTGGCTGTCGCCTTCGGCAGCCAAGATGTGCGTCGCAATACGGTCCAAGAACCAACGGTCGTGACTGATGACCATGACCGAGCCCGCAAACTCAAGCAAGGCATCTTCCAAAGCACGCAATGTTTCCACGTCCAAGTCATTGGAGGGTTCGTCCAGCAGCAACACGTTGCCGCCTTCAATCAGTGTTTTGGCCAGGTGCAAACGACCACGCTCACCGCCGGACAACATGCCGACTTTCTTTTGCTGATCGCCACCATTGAAGTTGAAGCGGCCGCAATATGCACGGCTTGGCATTTGGAATTTGCCCACGGTCATGATGTCGAGGCCACCTGACACGTCTTCCCATACGGTTTTTTCGTTGGACAAGTCGTCGCGGTTTTGATCGACAAAAGCCATCTTCACGGTTTGACCCACTTTGATAGAACCACTGTCTGGTTGCTCTTTGCCTGCAATCAGTTTGAACAAGGTTGATTTACCAGCGCCGTTGGGGCCGATGATGCCGACGATGGCACCAGCGGGCACTTTGAAGCTGAGGTTGTCAATCAGCAAACGGTCGCCGAAGGACTTGCTGACGTTGGTGAATTCAAACACCTCATTGCCCAAACGCTCGGCCACAGGAATGAAAATTTCCTGTGTTTCATTGCGTTTTTGGTAGTCGTAATCGCTCAATTCTTCGAAACGTGCCAAACGCGCCTTGCTCTTGGCCTGGCGACCTTTGGGGTTGGAACGGGCCCATTCCAATTCTTTTTTCATGGCCTTGGTGCGAGCGTCTTCGGTGCGCTGCTCCTGCTCCAAGCGGGCTTCTTTTTGTTCCAACCAGGTGGAGTAGTTGCCTTTGTAAGGAATGCCATGGCCACGGTCAAGTTCCAAAATCCATTCGGCTGCGTTGTCAAGGAAGTAGCGGTCGTGGGTGATGGCCACCACAGTGCCAGGGAAGCGTTGCAAAAACAACTCAAGCCAATCGACACTCTCTGCGTCCAAGTGGTTGGTGGGTTCGTCAAGCAGCAACATGTCGGGGCGGCTGAGCAACAAGCGGCACAAAGCGACGCGGCGTTTTTCACCACCGGAGAGCTTGCCAATGATGGCATCCCATGGGGGCAAACGCAAGGCATCGGCTGCAATTTCGAGTTGGTGGTCGGACGCATCGCCCGCTGTGGAAATGATGGCTTCCAATTTGGCTTGCTCGGCGGCGAGGGCATCGAAATCGGCGTCTTCTTCCGCGTAGGCTGCATAGACCTCTTCGAGGCGAGCTTGCGCAGCCTTGGCTTCGCCCATGCCGCCTTCAACCGCTTCGCGCACGGTTTCATTGGGGTCCATTTGGGGCTCTTGGGGCAGGTAACCAATTTTGAGGCCGGCCATGGGGATGGCTTCGCCTTCGATCTCTTTGTCGATGCCGGCCATGATTTTCAGCAAAGTAGATTTGCCGGAACCGTTCAAGCCGAGCACGCCAATTTTGGCGCCTGGAAAGAAGCTAAGAGAAATGTCTTTGAGAATTTGACGCTTCGGCGGCACGATCTTGCCGACGCGGTTCATGGAAAAAACGTATTGGGCCATGGCTGGGATGCTCTTCAAAAGGGAGGGAAAAGATAATTTTCCCGAACCCGCGATTATCCCAGTCTTTGAGGCTTCCCTCTGGCCTTTTGGACCCCGAATTCTTTCAAATTACAAGACTCGATCACCAGATTTGCCGCTTCGACTGGAAAATTGGACCCGTGCATCCTGGGTTTCAAGTCCAATTCGGGCTGCACGACCACCATAAACCTCAGATTTAAGCCATGCGGCCTCTGCATCCAAAGCCGCGGCCGATGCCACGGCGGTGTACCAAACCCTGGCTTCTGCGTCCCAGCGGTAACCTCGGGCTTTGAGCTTGTCTTTGGTCTCAAAGGGTGAGCCGAAGGCTTTGACCACGGTGCGTGCATTTTCAGCCGCTCTGAAAAGCTGCTGAAGGCCCGTAAGGCTTTCGGCTGGATTGTCTGTCTTTAGCGGTGATGTCAAAACGCGCAGCAAGGCGTGGCAGTCAACTTGGGCACGGTGGGCTTCATAAAACCACCCCAACTCACTGCACAAAAATTCGAGCTTGGCCGACCCCAAGCCCTGGGCTTTCCAGTTGATACCTTGAAATGAGCAAGCCCAGGCTTTGTGTTCAAACACGGCCAATCGGTTTTCAACAAAAGGGCGGTCAAAACCAGCGTTGTGCGCCACGATGAGGTCGGCGCGTTCCACCATGTCTTGGATGGTGGCCTCGTTCAATTTTTGGCCTTTGACATCTGCGCTGGTGATGCCAGTGAGCTTCACAATTTCGGGCGGGATGGGGCGACCGGGATCTTCAAAGTCTTCGTACACCTCGACCTGACCCACGGGTTGCCCCGTTTGCAGATCGACATCCACGGCCAGCATGGCCAACTCAATGATGTTTTCGGCACGCCAATCCAGACCTGTGGTTTCGGTGTCCAAAATCAAGACACGCTTGGTGGGGCCGCCTGTGCCCGGACCAAAATTCAAAACAGGCACCAAGCGTCGTTTCACTTTGTAATCGGGGTGTGCCGACAGTTGGTCGGCCATGTCATCAAAATTCATGTCAGTGTCGCTAGATCTGTAAATGGCTTATTTTGACCGATGAAACAGAACTTCCGCCAAGCCGCCACTTCGGACCACCCGTTGCGCCACTGCATTGAACAAGACAGAGGGATTCGGCACCCACCAGCTGAGGCGCAACTTAGCGCGTGTCACACCGGTGTACAACAACTCCCGCGTCAGCACAGGCGCATCACGGTCCGGCAGCACCATCAGCACATGGTCGTATTCTGAGCCCTGCGATTTGTGAACGGTCATGGCCCATACCGTTTCAACCGCATCCAAGCGTGAAGGCAGCACCCACCTCACACCGCCTCTGCCGTCGGGGAACGCCACGCGAAGGCCATTGGCTGTAGGCAAACATTGACCGACATCACCATTCATCAGATTCAAGTGGTAGTCGTTGCGGGTCACCATGATGGGGCGGCCCACGAACCAAGCTTCTGGTGACGCAGCCTGCTGGAAAATTTTGTCACGGCTTTGGGCAAGGCCCAGTGCCAGACCAATGCGATCGTTCAAGGCTTGTACGCCCCAAGCACCTTGACGGAGGGCGCAAAGCACTTGAAATTCGCTAAAGCTGTTGAGCAGTAGCAGCGCTTGTGCGTTGTCGCAAACAGCGCCAGCTTGCCGCAGCGGGTTCAACTGGGAGAGCCAATTTGCCCAGCCTGCCTGAAGACTTGTGACCACGGCGGGATGCAATTGCGCATGCGGCCTGTCACGCCATGCGTCCGGCCAGCGCAAAATATCAGGACTTTCAATGGAAGACATCGTATCTGCGTATGGCAAGGCCTGCCAACAGGCTTTCAACGTTGCTTGCTGCCCCTCATTGATCAGCTTGGCCCATTGGCCAATGGCACTGTGGGCATGAAAACGGCGGCTGACATGCAGCACTGCTGTTTGTTCTGGCAAAGCAAAGGCTTTTCCGCTGTGCACTTGGGTGATGTCATCCGATTGCGAGGCACCTTCGCACAACTGCGACCAAACGGCGCCTGCCTCCACCGAGGCCAATTGATCTTTGTCGCCCAGCAAAACCAAGCGGGCCTGCGCGGGCACACATTGCATCAAACGCGCCATGAGTTCCAAATCAATCATGGACGCTTCATCCACCACCACCAGGTCGGTGGCCAACACAGGCGCTGGCCTGGCTGCAGCGTCGGGGTTGTATTGCAACAATTGATGCAATGTGACGGCTTGGGAGGGAATGCCTTCAGCCCACCCCTCAGGCAAGCTGGCCAAGGCCGATTGGATAGAAGCACTCAAGCGGCTGGCCGCCTTGCCTGTAGGCGCTGCCAAATGGATGCGCAATGTTTGCTGATGATCGCCTGCGGCACGCTGGAGTAGCGCCAACAGCCGAACCACGGTGGTGGTTTTGCCTGTGCCGGGACCGCCCGTGATAAGGGTCAGACCTGCACGCAATGCTTTCGCACAGGCAATGCGCTGCCAATCTGTTACTTCGCCCACGGGACCAAACAAGGTCGTCAGTTTTTCATCAGCGTCTTGCAGCACGTCAAAGGGCACGGCCAAGCGCGATTGAATCGACGCTTGAATGGTTTGCTCGGCTTGCCAAGCCCGCCTGAGGTAAACGCGTTGAACATGACCGTCTTCTTGCAAGGACAACACCAGAGGCGCATTCAAACCCATGGCCCATGGCAAAGTTTTGGCGGCTTCTGCCCATGGATTCACGGCAGCTGTAAACAAATCAATCGCTGCATCCTGCTCTTTTGAAAGCTTTGCAAACTGTTCCAGCGACTTGATTTGCGCACTGGACCAGTCGAGCAAATGGGCTGCGTCTTGCCACAAACTTTCAAGGTCCAAGCAAGCATGACCGCGCCCCATTTGATGGCTGACCAACAGCGCCAGCAAATCATGCAATGCATCCGTACTGGCTTGATGTGATTTCAAAAATTTCAGCCATGCCACATCCAAGGCTGTCCATGGCCAAGCCCCCATGCCATGGGCAGGCTGGGGCATGGCGAAACTTTGCAGGCCGAGCTGAAGCTTTGTCATGCATCGACTCCCTTGACCGCGGCAGGCTGATGCAACTTGAAAGCGTCGTCGAGCGCCTGAATGAGTTCAAAAGGCGGTCGACTGAAATAGACACCCTGCCCCACTTGGTCAATGCCGCGCAAGTAAAGGTAGATGGCGCCACCCATGTGTTGTTCGTAGCTGTAATTTTTCAAGCGGGACTTTAAAAGTCGATGGACAGCCAAAATGTACAAGGTGTATTGCACATCGTAGCGATGGCTGAGCATGCTGCCAGTGATGCTGCCCGGGGTGTAGTTGGGCAACTTGTTCGATTTGTAATCGAGCACGTAATAACGGCCCTTGTGTTCAAACACGATGTCCATGAAACCCGTGAGCAACCCATTCAGCTGTTGCGCTTGCAAACTGGGACGCGTTTGTCCTGGCTGCACCACCTCGCAAATCAAGCGATCCATGTGCTGTGTGGAGAGGCCATGCGTTTTGAATGTAAAGCCCATTTCGGGCCAGGCGTTGTGACCATTGAGCTGCGACAAGCTCAAACAATGTTGCTCTGACCCCAATTGACTTGAACCCGAGAGGCTCAATTGGGAAGTGGCGCAATGGCGAACGAGTTGGAGGCACAGGCTTTGGTGCTCGGGGCTGAGTTGCAGGCTGTCGGCTTGGGTTTGCCACCAACGCTGCCAGCGAAGCTTGGTTTCGGGGGGCACCAACGGTTCTTCTTGCAGCAAGGGCCAAGCTTCTTTGAGTTGCCATTCAAAGATGTCGTGCAACAAAGTGCCGTAGGCGCTGCCAGCGGGAAAGTCGTTGTAAAGCGGTGTGGCTTGGACTGCCACAACGTCTACTTCGTGCAGGCCGTCGGTCTCGGAAGATTCGCTTTGAACGTCGTTGTCAACGGCATTGTCAATTTGGGCATCTAACCAGCGAGCTTCGCGTGCCAAACCTGAATCGGCTGACGCTGAATGGTCGTCCGTTAAATTGCGCGTGAGCGCACTGAAACTGGCTGTCCATCCGGCGCGTGGCAATGTGCGCTTGGGTTGCCTTGCAGGCGTTGGGGCCTCTGCCAGAGTCGATTGAAGGGGCTCATACAGGTTGGCGTCGGCTTCAGGTGCACTGACAAGTGCGATGTCTTGACAACTTGCCCATGCCTGCAATTTGTCTTGCAAATCATCGGCTGACGTTCGACCCAGCAAAACACTGATCGCGCTTTGGGCTTGCGCCTCTTTGGCTTTGAAATCATCTTTGCGTTTGGCCACACCCAGCCACATGGCTTGCTGCGCACGCGTGAGTGCCACATACAACAAGCGAATGTCTTCTTGCAAACGTTCTTCAGATGATCTGAGTGAATCGTCTTTGTCTTCTCTGAAATTGGACACAAAGGGCAAAAAGACCAAGGGGTACTGCAAGCCTTTGGCTTTGTGAAATGTGATCACTTGCACCAACTCTGCATCGGTCTCCAATCGCATTTGAGCCGCCTCACCTTGCGCTTGGGGGTTGGCCAATTGATCGGTCAAGAAACGCAGCAAAGCGGTCTCGCCTTGCAAGCTGAGACTGGCCGATTGCAACAACTCTCCTAGATGCAACAGATTGGTCAAGCGCCTTTCGGCGGTATCGCCTTGTGCTTGCATGCGCCGGCCAATGTCTTGCTCATGCACCATTTTGTAGAGCATGGGCAAAAAGCCTTGACGCTGCCAAGTGTGATGCCATGCATTGAACCGCTCCACCCAAATGTCCCACGCATCTTCCGCCGTGAACACTTGCTCAATTTCAGACAGGCTAAGGCACAGGGTCCGCGTGGTCAGGGCGGCGCGAAGCAGCTTGGCATTACGAGCCTGCAAGACAGCTTCCAAGATGCACGCCAAATCGAGCGCTTCTCGGGTGGCATACACACTGTCGCGATCTGACAAGTACACACTGCGGACACCGCGCTCGGCCAGCGCCTGGCGAATTTTTTTGGCTTCATTGCCATCTCTGACCAACACCGCCATTTGGCCGGGCTGCGCCACGCGGTCATTCAACAGGGAGACCATTTGGGTGGCGCAAATCTGTGCCATCTGATCGCTGTAGTGGGTGCCGCTGAGCGGCTTGTCGACTGCCAAATGCCAGACGGTGAGCGCAGGACATTTTTGACCATTGGCCAAACGAAGGCTTGTCGCCTTGGCGGGTGTTGGCGTTTGGACGTGCTCGAACGGCACCTCGCCAAAGGGCGTATGAGCAGCACCAAACACATGGTTGACCGCATTGACCACTTCTTGGCTTGATCGGAAGTTTTCTGTCAGCGTCCAAATTGATTCAGCCGTGTGACGTGCATTCAGATAGGTTTGCAAGTCGGCACCGCGAAAACTGTAAATGGCTTGCTTTGGATCACCGATCATCAAAAAGGCACTGGCGGCTTGCTCGGTAGCGGCGATTGTGGATGGACCGGAACCATAAATGCGCGACAACGATTCGTATTGCCAAGGATCGGTGTCTTGAAACTCGTCGACCATGGCCACCGGAAACTGCGCGCTAATGATGTCTGGCAAGCGACTGCCTGACGCGTGAAGTGCGGCATGCAAGCGTTGCAACAGATCAGAAAAATCAAAACTTGCCAGGCGCTTCTTTTGCTGCAAATAAGCACGCCCCACTTGAACGGCGGCATGTTGCAGTAAATCAATACCCACGTTAGGCTCTGCATCGCGTTGCGCCATCCATTCACCGATGGCTGACCAAACACCACTCAGATCTTCGATGGGAGGTGCGTCTTTTTTCAAGCTGGCATTGAGCTTCTCCAACGTGAATTTTTTCAAAACCTCGATGTCCGCTTCTTCGCCCGAAGCCCACTCAGACAAATGCGATACAAAGTAGACATGCTTTTTAGCAATGTAGACATTGCCTTTGAGGTCTTTGTCTAACGCCTTGGCCATGAAGGACAATGCGGTTTGCATGTGCGTGGCCAGCAATTGGCGCGCCGTAGACTCCAAATGCAAACATCGCTCTTGCCACTGCGCCCAGGCGGTCAATGCCGACTTCGGATCGGGGTCTTGCGATGCATCCGGAAAACCACCAGGTATCTTTTCAAATTTTTGCCACAGCGATTGCATGTTCTTGAGCAAGGCCTCAGGGCTTGCACCCAAGGCCTTCAAGGCACCCAATTGCTTGGCTTCCAAGGGGTACACAAATTCACGCCAATAATCTTTGGCCAACTTCAGTTTCAAAGCGGGTGCATCATCTAACCGTGTTTGAACAAACTTTGACTGTCAAAGGCATGCTGCCGCAACATGCGACTTGACCAGCTGTGAATGGTGTAGATGGCCGCTTCGTCCATCCATTGCGCAGCCTCTTCCAAGCGCGCTGCATGGTGGCTGTTGCGATCCGTGCCCAAGCTGGCTTGCAGATGCCGCAAGAAATCATCTGCAACTTCTTCTTTTTGTTGACCCCTGAAAAACTGCGCAGCTTGGGTCAAACGCGCGCGAATGCGATCGCGCAGCTCGGCCGTGGCAGCCTCCGTGAAGGTCATGACCAAAATTTGCGGCGGCATCAAGCCCTGCCCTTGCCAACCATGCCCCAAGATCAGCCGCACATACAAAGCTGCCAAAGTCCATGTTTTCCCAGTACCGGCACTGGCCTCAATGAGTTGGATGCCTTGCAGTGGCAAAGTCAACACATCGAGTTTTTGGGTGGTCAAGGGTTTCACGCGGCACCACCTTCCATGCTGGCAGCATGAATCAGGTCTGCATACAGAATGGGTCCCCAGGTTGGCAAGCCTAAGCGAAGTGGTTCAAAGTTATCGAATGAACGCTGCACATACAAAGAACGCGCGAAGTCGCTGTCTTCTGTAAAGCTGTCTTGAAAAGCTTTGCTGGCTTTGTCCAAGGCCAGGTCGATGACGAGATGGGGATCGACTTCTTTGTCAGATTCCGCGTGTCTGGCTCGCTCGGTTTCAAACGCCAAACCTGCCTTGCAAGTGATGGGCAATGGACGTGCCCAAGCTTGGGTATAGGCCACCAGCCACTGCTTCAACATTTGCCGGGCTTGCTGCGCTTGAACAGCGGCCAAGACGGCTACACCATCAAGTCCTACCGCCACGGTGCGCACGTTCCATCCTGCCGCACACAACAGCACATGCTGGGGCCACAAGTTGATCAAGACATCGGCGCGAGCGGTTTGCTGGTCCTTCTGACCTGTTGCAACAGCGCCTGGCCTGCTGGTGATTTGCAAGAAGCCCGCATGGCCTTGGCGTAAACCCGCCATCTCGGCGCTGATGCGTACATCCCCCCAGGGCATGCGCACACCAAGTTCAATCGATTGAGTTGGCAATTCAATGGGGTATAGCTCTAAATACGATGATGCGCGGTCTTTGACTCGCAGCGCAACTTCGTATTGCTGTTTCAACACCATCTGGCCCGCAGCGCCCATGGGCAATGCACCCTTCAAGTTTTCAGCTTCGAGTTGTTGGTCAATGTCATTGGCTTCAAGCAGAGCGCGACCCAAGGCATAGCGATCTAAACCTGTGAGTACAAAGTTTTCATCGTCTTGCAACGACGCTTCAGGCCCGTTCAATTGCACGCCGAGCCGACTGCGCCAATAGACCTCTACGGGTTGTTTGAGCATGCGCAAGCATTCTCTCAACGGCCACTCAGCAATGAGAGGCAACTCCCCCTCGAGCATGGCTGGAAAGATGGAAGCCAACTGCGGTTGGGATGGGGCTTGTTGTGCTTTTTCCCAATCGTCTGCGTAGGTGAAAAAAGCCGCATTGGGTTTGAAGTATTGCGCAGAGAAAGCTTGCAAGGGTTGCAAGACGGCCGGTGTTTCTGGCGCGAAGCGGGCCTTGAGGGTGTCGCGCAACTGCGAGACCAACACGGAGGGCGGCATAGCTTGGTTGTCGGTCGACCTGCGACCTTGCCAGCTGATGTACAACTTCTGGCGCGCTGACAGAAAAGCTTCTAGGAACAAATAACGATCGTCTTCACGGCGGGAGCGATCGCCCGCGCGCCAGTGTTCTGTCATCAGATCAAAATCGCGTGGCGTGCTTTGACGGGGGTAGGCGCCATCGTTCATGCCAAGCAAGCACAAAGCTTTGAAGGGAATGGCACGCATGGGCATGAGGGTGGAAAACTGCACGCCGCCGCCAAAGAACCGTTGCTGCAATCCTGCAGACTCTAGGCCTGAGAGCCAGTGCTCGCGAACCACCGTCAAAGGCAGGGGTTCTGCTAGCCCGGCTTGGTCGCAAAGTGACTGCCATTGCGTGAGTTCTTGCTTCAAGCGCAAGAGCATGCGCTCATCGGCTTCGTTGTCTGCTTCAAAAAATCTCGCCATCAGCGCATGCATCACAGCGCACCAGCCTAAGGGGGTGTGTGAGGCGTTCAATTGTTCCAAGCTGATGGCCACAGCCTCTACCCATTCGGCCAAGTGCCCCACTTTGAGTGCACTCAAGCCTGCCACTTGCGGGAGCGGCAAAACACCCTGCCAAGAAGCCATGCCATCGACCTGACCAGCGGCGTAACCCAGAAGCAACCGCTCGAGACCATAGACCCATGTATTTTGCTGCGCATGGGGAATGTTGCTGGGCACGCCCCATTTTTGACGGTGCGCAGGATCCAGCCCCCATCGAACTGCGGCTGCCTGCAACCAATTTTTAAGGGTTTGCACTTCAGACTCGTCCATCTGAAATTTTGTTCGCACTGCCGTCACTTCAAACAGGCTGAGCCAGTCAGACAAGGTCACACGCGCTTCTGGCAAATTGAGTAAAAACTCGAGCGCTTGCACCAAGGGAACCTGCCTTGGCGTGGTGTCGGCCACAGAAAACGGAATGTGGCGTGGATGCTGCGCAGGAAAACGACCAAACACGGCTTGAATGTGCGATGCAAACGTGGCCATGTCCGGCACCATCACCATCACATCGGTGGGCTTCCAGGTGGGATTCTGATCGAACCAGTCCCACAGGCGATCGTGCAATATTTCAACCTCGCGCTGGGCAGAATGGGCTTGCACCATTTGAAGACTGCCGTCGTCAGGCAAAGGCTCGGGTGCATCGGGCATGGGATTCAAGTTCAAAATATCAGATTGAACTTGCTGCAGTCGTGTCGGTGTCGGTATGTCTGCAGGCTCTGAAAAAAAACTTTGTTTGCTCATCAAACCCATTGCATGCGCAGGTTGATCAAAGCGCTCAAGTGCGTGCAAATAATCACGGCCTTGTTGCCCCCAAGAAGCCAACAAGGAATGCTTCTGGGCCTCCAAGTCCATGTCATGGCCCCAATATTCTTGGCAGGGGTTTTGCACCATCAGAATGACTTGGCACCAACGACCCAAGGCAGCCAAAGCCTCCACCACTTGCAATGGCAAGTTAGAAATACCAAAGACCACAATGCGTGGTGGCAAGCCCTCTGGCATCACGGCATGAGGCTGCTCAATTTTGTGCATGAACTGCGCATGCACCTCAGAACGCGACAGACATTGCGCTGCAAGCTCGGGTGATTGCGTTTGCAACACATCGTCTTGCAACAACTGCCACAACTGAGCTTGCCAAAGATGCTCGGGCGCAAGCGCTCTGCGTTCACCTAGGTGATGCAGCACAAATTGACCTTTGGCCCAATCATCTAGCCAATCGGCGCGATAGCTTTGATAACCATCAAACACGTCAGCCACTTGCTGGGCCAACTGGTAACGCTGACGACCCAAGACATCGTTGCTGACATACGCCAGCAAGGGCGCCACTTGGTGCGTTTGCGCAAACGCCGGCAACAAACGCCATAAGCGCCAGACCAACGCTTGTTTGTCAAAGGGCATGGCCACAGGCACCACATCTTTGCCCAAGAGCAAACGGTACATGCGCCAAATGAAACTGGAAGGCAACTCGGTTTGCGTGGCCGCGCAAATGCCCAAGGCACTGTCATCTGCCAGCGCCATTTCGAGCCAGTGCTTCATGCCATTGCTTTGGACCAGCAAGGTTTCTGGCACCAAAGGGGGCAATGGATTGTTGCGAATCAAGCCCACCGTGAGATCGCGCAGGTCTTCCAGGCGGTTGCCATGGAAGACCATGAATCCTGGTTGAAATGCGTGGGCCATTGAAATGCTGCGAGGACTGAATGTGAATCTGATTTGAATTATCGACCGAGCGCAGGCTCATGCGCTGAGCCTGGCTATAAAAAACGCTTCAAAACCCGCTGAAATTCGTCTGCTGAGACCGGCTTGATCAAGAAGTCTTGCATGCCGGCATTTTGGGCCAATGTTCGGTCTTCGTCCAAGACGTGAGCCGTCATGGCCACAATGGGCGTCATCTGCAAGGCTTCGATGATTTCAATGCGTCTGATTTCATAGGTTGCCGTAATGCCATCCATGCCTGGCATTTGCAAATCCATCAGAATCAAATCGTATCGGTTGGCTTGAATTTTTTGAACGGCCACTTCGCCGTTTTCGGCAATGTCCACGCTGCAACCTAATTTCTGGAGTGTCCACTGCGCCAATTGCTGATTCATGGGGGTGTCTTCAACCACCAAAACATGGCCCGTGTGCTGCGTCTGAGCGGCTTGTGCTTTAGAAATTTGCTCGCCCACCTCATCGCGCTGTGTCATTTGGACCAGGGTACTGTGCAACTCATGCCCTGTGACGGGCTTGTACAAATTGGACACTTTGACGCCCAACGTGCGGGCCAATGAACAAAGATTTTGGACATCGTGGTTCAGTCCAAAATCTGACAACACCACCCAAGACAGATTGCGCCATTTGTGGGAATCTTGGGCCAACATGAACGCCGGCTCCACAAAAGCCAGCATGCTGTGATCAATGACCCACAATGTTTGGCGCGCAAGCCCCTGTTTGAGCCACGCTTCCAAGCACGTTTGCAAGGCAGCTGGCGTGACGACTTCTTGGGGTGCTATTTGCTGCGATGCCAACAAGTTTCTTAAGATTTCACGCGCAAAAGGATTGGACTCAATGAGCACCACATCGACCGCATGCGACAAGGCGTCGAAGCCAAGCGGTGACATTCCCCTATGCGCAGCATCCAATTGGGCTTGGGCCTCGGTCGCTGATTCAAACTGTGCGGTAAAGGTGAAAACACTGCCCCCCTCCTCTCGCGCCTGGACACTGATGTCGCCCGACATTAAATTCACCAGGTTTTTGGCAATCGAAAGGCCCAAACCACTGCCACCAAACTTGCGATTGACTGAGGCATCGGCTTGGCTGAATGGCGAAAATATCATGTGCATTTTTTCGTATGGAATGCCAATGCCTGTGTCCGTCACTTCAAAGGAACACCTCACTTGTGTGCCCATGTTGGACATGTGTTTGACACGCAGTTTGACCCAGCCCGTGTCGCTGAATTTAAGCGCGTTACCTAGCAAATTTTGCAAGACCTGACCCAAGCGCAAAGGGTCACCCATGACCAACTGCGGCACTTCAGGCTCAATCACCAAATAAAGATCGATCTTTTTTTGCTCGGCTTGAAACGCAAAGCCTTTCATGGCTTGTTGGCATGCCGTATGCAAATCAAATACCGTTCGGTCCAAGTTCAGGCGATTGGCACCCAAGCGCGTGAAGTCCAAAATATCATCGATAAGCCGCAACAAGCTTTTGGAGGCTGTACGTGACATTTCCAAATAGCCTTTTTGTTCAGGGTTCAAGGGCGTGCCTAGCGCCAGCTCCGTCATGCCCACCATGCTGTTGATGGGCGTTCTGATTTCATGGCTCATTTGTGCCAGAAATGAAGACTTGGCTTGATTGGCAGCCTCTGCGGCAGTCAGGGCGCGCGACATGGCAAAGCTGTCCTCCTCGCGCCGAACCCAGATGGCGGCAATTTGTCGTGTCAACCAATATGTGGCCAACAACATGAACAAAGACAATGCAATGATGCCTTTGGAAGCCAGCCACCACTGAGCCTCGACACGACTTCGTGATATGGCGACAGCAACCGACACAGGCAAATTGGCTGCAGTTCGAAAATGTATCTCTAATTTTTCCGTATCTCGCTGCGCATCGGTTTGCGAGTCAAGGTAGCGGCCAAATTCTTGATTTTTCGCCACACTTTGAACAGCAGGCATGTTTGGAAACACCTGGTCGTTTGGAAACCAGCGATCTGAACTGCTGACCAGAATGCGGCCGGCATAGTCAAACACATACACCGCATCACAATTGGCATCGACAGATTCGGCAAAGCCATTGATCAGATCATTGGGATTGATCAAGGCCAGCCACCGCACGACTTGGCCATTGGCGCGTTTGGTTCTGAGTGACAAAGGCAATACGGCAATGTGCCTGGGACTGGCATGCCCATTGTTCATGTCATACAGATTGCGTGCAGGTTGCCATCGCCCCGCTGCCAAGTCATCGCCCATGTCGCGGTCTAAACCCATGCCTGTTAACTTCACCGCCTGATTGACAACCCCTTCCTCCGAACTGGCCAGCACCTGACCTTGATCCGACAGCATTGAAAGGGAGCGAATGAAACTTGATTTTTCAATGGCCTTTTGCAATTGCGTCTGGTCTCGAAAATCAGCATCAGACCACTGATTGGCCACCGTCATCAGGGTAACGGAGGACTCCAGTGTGCGACTGACATGGTTGAACAAAATGCGCGTGAGCAATTCACCCCGTGCTTGCTCGCGATCTAAAGTACTTTTTCGATCTAGCCACAAATACACAGACGCAACAAGCACGATGAACAGAGCCACCGATGCGCCAAATCGATAAACGCCGGCTGCGGCCGTAGACGATGGGTGTCGCTGCTCAAAGACCATGGACTTATTGCGTATCTAACAGGCTTATTTCAAAACCACAATGGGGTCCAAATTGTGCTGCTTTGCAAACTCGAGAAGTCGTCCATCCCTTTTAACGGCACTGAGGAAAGCATCCACGCGCGACAAAAGACTGGTGTCGCCTTTTGCGAATGCATAGGCGTATTCAGTGGTGGGCATGCTGCTGGGTGCTGGAATGACCGCGGCCCAATCGGTGAGTTCAACCATTCGCAAACTGTAGGGGTAATCGGTCATGAATGCATCCGCCCTGCCCGACAAGACTTCTTGCTCACGGGTGCCCGGCGCTTGGACCTTGACCAATCTGGCTTTTTTCAATGACTTGGACATGACACCTTCCATGAGGGTGCCTGCTGCGACTGCAATCACTCGCCCGGGTTGGTCTAGGCTGTCCCAGGCAGGCAGTCCCTCTTTGTTTTTAAGCATGACAGCAAACAGTCCGCTTTTTAAATAGGCTTGAGAAAACTGCAACCTGGCCATGCGCTCGGCCGTGATACCGATGGCATGCGTGGCCACATCGCAGCGATCTTGCTCCAGCGCCTCGTAAAGCTGCGAGAAATTGCTGTCGATGTAGCGCAATTTCACACCCAACTCTTTGGCCAATTCTTGGGTCAATGCAATGTCGATCCCGCTGAGTTCTCGTGTTTTGGGGTTGCGGTACGTGATGCTGTAGTACTCCGGCCAAATGCACGCGCGAAGTTCCTTGTTTTGCAATACTTTGTCCAAGCGACTCGTTTCTGCAAAGGCGCTTGCGCCCGCGGCCATCAGCATGGCACCACAAAGCACCCGCGCCAATCTTCGAACGCAAGCGCTTTGCAAACATGCGGTCAAACCATAGAATTGAAGCGAGTTCATGTAGTGAAAATCAATGATTTTTGTATCAACTTTAAATTAAACACCAAAAAATTCCATCCGTGTCATTTATTCATTCTTTTGAATTAATTTTGATGCACGGGATTTCATGCGACAATCTGCTTGTTGCCGCCTCCAGTTGCCGCAACATCAGCACTTCTGCTGGGGTTTGACCCAGGCTCTCGCCTGTGGTTTCCATGCCCACCTGTGAATCCCATCGGTCTTTGACTGGCGGCTGTTACCCAACAGCCTGACATACCGATGCCATGCGCCCCTATAGGCGCTCCATCATGAAATTTGAAGAATTGAATTTGGCTCCGGCCATTCTGCAAGCCGTGCAAGAGCAAGGCTACGACACACCCACACCCATTCAGGCCCAAGCGATTCCTATCGTCTTGGCAGGGCACGACCTGTTGGCCGGTGCCCAAACCGGTACCGGTAAAACAGCTGCATTCATGCTGCCAGTGCTGCACAAACTCAGCCTGACCGAAGCGGGTCGCAACAAGTTTGGCGGCAAAGCCATTCGCGCTTTGGTGCTCACACCCACCCGCGAATTGGCGGCCCAAGTTGAAGAGTCTGTGAAAGATTACGGCAAATACCTCAGCCTCCAATCCACCGTGATCTTTGGTGGCGTGGGCATGAAGCCTCAAGTCGATCGCGTCAAGCGCGGCGTTGACGTCTTGGTGGCCACCCCCGGCCGTTTGCTGGACTTGCAAGGACAAGGCCTGCTCGACTTGTCCAGCATTGAAATTTTGGTCTTGGACGAAGCCGACCGCATGCTCGACATGGGCTTCATCCACGACGTGAAGAAAGTCTTGGCCCTGGTGCCAAAAGACAAACAAAGCTTGTTGTTCTCTGCCACGTTCAGCGATGAAATTCGCGACTTGGCCGCAACGCTCTTGAAGAACCCACAAAGCATTCAAGTCACGCCCAGCAACACCACCGTGCAACGCATTTCGCAAGTGATCCACCCCGTGGGCCGCGGCAAGAAAAAAGAAGTGCTGGTGCACATCATCAACCAACACAATTGGAGCCAAGTGCTGGTGTTTACGCGCACCAAGTTTGGCGCCAACAATGTGGCCGATTACCTCACCAAGAATGGCATCAAGGCCATGGCCTTGCACGGCAACAAAAGCCAAACCGCTCGCACGCAAGCCTTGGCGGGCTTCAAGAGCGGCGACATTCGCGCCTTGGTAGCCACCGACATTGCCGCCCGCGGCATTGACATTGAAGACTTGCCACACGTGGTGAATTACGAAATTCCCAACGTCTCTGAAGACTACGTGCACCGCATTGGTCGTACCGGCCGTGCAGGCGCCAGTGGCGAGGCCGTGAGCTTGGTGTGCTTGGACGAAGAAGGCTTCATGATGGAAATCGAACGCTTCACCAAGCAAGAAATTCCAGTCCAAATTTTGGAAGGCTTTGGCCCCGAAGCCGGCGAAAAAGCCGAACCCATTGCCATGGGTCGTCAAACATTGTGGGGCGGTGCAGGCCGTCCGCCAAGCCGTGACGTGATGCAAGCAGCGGCCAAAGCCGCGCGCTCCGACATGATGCAACGCATTCGCGAATCTAAAGGCCCTGCCGGTGAAGGTGGTGGTCGCGGGGGGCGCTCTGGTGGCCAAGGCGGTGGCGGTGGTCAGGCTCGCCCCGAAGGCGCAGCAGGACGCTCACGCAACGGTCCTCCCCCTTCACGTCGCGGCGGTCCTGCACAAGGCCCACGCGGTGATCGTCAAGATCGTCCCGAAAGAAGTTTTGATGGCGCACCTTCCGATCGTTTCAACGATCGCAATGACCGCAACAACGACCGACGCAATGACCGTGGCCCCCGCGGCGACGAATTGCCACGTCACATTGATCCGCTCATGACCAACCAATTTGCACGTCAAGGTGCACCCCGTCGCAACAGCGGTGGTGGCGGTGGTCAGCCTGATCCAACACGCACCAGCATTGACAGCTTGGCAGGCGGTGGCCGTGGTGGTCCTCGCCGCCATGGCGGTGGCGGTGGCGGCGGCGGTGGTGGATTTGGCGGCGGTGGCGGTGGCGGCCGTGGTGGTCGCTCTGGCGGCGGTGGCGGCTATGGCGGCGGCAACGGCGGTGGCCGTTCGTTCGGCCGTTGATCAGCCGCGGCTCAACGCTTCATTAGCAATTAGCCCTTCGATGGTCGGCAATGGCCCGATCATCGAACTTCATCTCGGCGCTCCGCAATTCTCGGTGCTTGGTCACCCTGCCCCGCATTCTGGTGCGCCACATCTTGAATGAACTGGCCGTGAGTTCGGCACGCATGATTTTGATCACGCCGGGTTCTGTCACGCCTGTTCTTTCGTAGATCGTTTCAAACGTGGTTCGATCTTCCCAAGCCATTTGAATGACCGCCGAAATATCGCCGGGGCTCAAGGGTGTGGAAGATTCAAGCGATTTGGGCATGCTGCATTTGACTCAAGTTTCAATGTCGATCTGACTAGGGACATTATCAAGTTGACCAGCACTGGCTTGCAGGTTCAAGTCAAAATAGCCCCATGAAGACCACGTTCAAGGGCAACAAACAAAGCCTTCCCAGCAAACCTTGCACCGTGTGCGGGCGAGACATGACCTGGCGCAAAGCGTGGGCCAAAAATTGGGATCAGGTTTTGTATTGCTCTGAGGCTTGTCGCAAAAACAAATCAAACAGCGCACAAGCGGCAAAGCATGGCTAAGTCCATCAGACATCTGGTTTTGATCCTAGGCGATCAATTGAACATGGACTCATCGGCCTTGGCAGACTTCGATCCCAACCAAGACGCCATTTGGATGGCAGAGGTGATGGAAGAGTCCACGCACGTGCCCTCCTCCAAGCAACGCAGCACCTTATTTTTGAGTGCCATGCGGCACTTTGCACAATGCTTGTTGGACAAAAACTGGGCCGTGATTTACGCACGTTTAAACGATGCCAACAACACGGGCACCTTGGCGGGCGAACTTGCAAAAGCCATTGAAGTACACAAGCCACAACAACTGGTGATGACGGCCCCTGGCGAATGGCGTGTGTTGCAAAGTTTGCGCGGTGTGGCTAAGCAACATGGTCTTCCGATTGAGGTGAGAGACGACACGCACTTCTTCAGCACGGTGCGTGAATTCGCTGAACATGCCAAAGGCCGCAAGCAATTGCGCCAAGAATTTTTCTACCGAGAACTGCGCCAAAAAACAGGCATCCTGATGGATGGCAAAAAGCCTTTGGGGGGGCAATGGAATTTTGACGAAGACAACCGCGGCAGTTTTGGCAAGCAGGGTCCGGGCATGTTGCCTGTGCCTCTGAGATTTGAACCTGACGACATCACTTTAGAGGTGATGACCTTGGTCAAAGACACATTCCCTCAAAACCCTGGCGCACTCAACAGCTTTGGTTGGCCCGTCACACGAGACCAAGCACTTCTGACGCTAGACAGTTTCATACAACACCGCCTGCCCTCCTTTGGCTTGTACCAAGATGCCATGTGGGAAGGTGAAGTGTGGTTGTACCACTCACACATCTCAAGCGCATTGAACTTGAAACTTCTCAATCCCAGAGAAGTCGTTGAAGCCGCTGAAAAAGCCTACCAGCAAGGTCTTGTGCCTTTGCCCGCTGCAGAGGGCTTCATCAGGCAAGTTTTAGGTTGGCGTGAATACGTGCGCGGCATCTACTGGACTCAAATGCCCGAGTACGTTGAGCGCAACGAGATGCAGGCTACCGCTAAACTGCCCGCGTTTTATTGGACGGGCAACACAGACATGGCTTGCCTGCGCGATGCCATTCATCAAACTTTGGAACACGGCTATGCCCACCACATCCAGCGCTTGATGGTCACGGGTCTTTACGCACTGCTGCTGGGCGTGGCGCCCAAAGAAGTCCATGAGTGGTATTTGAGCGTTTATGTGGATGCTGTGGAATGGGTGGAATTGCCCAACACCTTGGGCATGAGCCAGTTTGCCGATGGTGGCGTGATGGCCAGCAAGCCTTATGTGGCCAGTGGCAAATACATCGACCGCATGAGCAACCACTGCAAAGGCTGCAAGTTCAATCCAGCCCTGGCCACAGGTGAAACGGCTTGCCCTTTCACCACCTTGTATTGGGATTACCTGAACCGGCATGTCGACACCTTGGCCAAAAATCCACGGATGCTGATGCAATTGAAAAACTTAAATCGCTTGACCGATGACGCTCGCGCAGAGATTGCCAGCCAAGCCAACTTGATTAAAAATTCGCACTAAGGTGAAGACATGACACATTTTTACGAACCCCGCTTAGGCCATCCCTTCAAGCACGATCCGTTCAACGCCATTGTGGGTCCGCGTCCGATTGGCTGGATCTCTTCGCAAAGTGCCGATGGCATTTTGAATTTGGCGCCCTACAGCTTTTTCAACGCCTTCAACTATGTGCCGCCGCTCATTGGTTTTTCCAGCATTGGCCGCAAAGACTCGCTCAACAACATCGAAGCCACTGGCGAATTTGTTTGGAATTTGGTCACGCAGCCTCAAGTGGAAGCCATGAACCAAACCTGCAAGGCCGTGGCTCCTGAGGTGAATGAGTTTGACATTGCGGGACTTTCAACGGCCCCCTCTCGTTTGATCAAGGTGCCGCGTGTCGCGCAAAGTCCTGTGAGCTTTGAGTGCAAATGCACTCAGATTTTGCAGATGAAAAATCTACAAGGTGAGTCGATTGAAACTTGGATGGTGTTTGGTGAAGTGATTGGCGTTCACATTGAAGAACGCTTGATCAGCGATGGCATTTACGACACGGCCAACGCACAACATGTGGTGCGCGGGGGTGGGCCTGGCGACTACTTCCGCATTGGGCCAGAGCAGTTGTTCAAAATTTATCGGCCTAAAGATTAACCAAGGATCGCCTGCCTTCAAGCAGCATATTGCTTGAGCAAGGCGTCACGCTTGGCAGGGTCGATGTTGATTTTGCTCATATCGCCCTGGATGTGCGGCAAGGCCAACAAGCGTGGATCCATCACCTTGAACCACCAAGCTGGAATGTAGGCTACAGGAAACATGCCAAAGTAACCACTGGGCAACTGCGGCAAGTTTTCAAAATTGCGAAGAGACTGATAACGCCTGGAGGGGTAGGCGTGATGGTCTGAATGCCTTTGCAAATGAAACAGCGTGAGGTTAGACACCACATGGTTGGCGTTCCAAGAGTGATGCGGTTTAGGCGTTTCATACTTACCACTGGGCAATTTGTCGCGCAACAAACCGTAGTGCTCGATGTAGTTGGCCGATGTCAACTGCCACCAAGCAATGAAGTTGTGCACGATTAAAAAAGGCACCATGACCCAGCCAAACGCACCCACCAGTCCCAACTGCAAAGTGGCCGCAATGGCATAAGACTGCAGCATGGTGTTGTGGACACCCCATACGGCATGACCGGCTTTTATGAGTCGGGTCGATTCAATTTGCCATGCACGCCGAACGCCGCCTGGCAATTCACGCATGGCAAACCGGTAGATGCTCTCTCCCATGCGTGAACTGGCATGGTCTTCTGGTGTTGCCACCGAACGGTGATGGCCTTGGCCGTGCTCAACGGTAAAGTGGCCATAAACGGGCACCGCCAACACCAGCCTTGCCAACCATTGTTCGGTCACAGTGTATTTATGGCCCAGTTCGTGTCCGGTATTCAAACCCAAGCCCGAATGCATGCCCGCCACATAAGCCAGCAACAAGATAGCGCCCCAAGACATGTCATGCGTGCCCACCCACCACGCGCAAGCGATGAGCGAGATGAAATGCAAAGGCACAGTCACCCATGTGAGCCAGCGATAGTAGCGATCTTGATCTAGTTCAGGCACCACTTCTTCTGGTGGATTGTTGACATCTTCGCCCACCAGATAGTCCAGCAACGGCATGCAAACATGGCTGAGGAAAATGGGCACGGCCAAGGCCATGGTATGGCCGCTGTAGGCATACAAGGCTATGCCTAGCAGTGGCAAGATGGGATAGGCCAAAGACAGCAGCCACCAAAATTTTTTACGATCTGAATACGTCAAGTGTTGGCCTTGCGCACTCACTGCAACAAACTGTTTGGCCATTCACTTCTCCTTCAAGGTTAGAGGGGCCAATTTGAATTTGGTACCGGTCTTTAGCGAAACACTCAGTCTTTCAAGAACAAGGTTCTCAAAGGCTCATCACCCACTTGCCTGCTCCAGTGTCCGTGCACTGCAGCATCAAACGTCGCACCTTCAGGCAGCGTGTCTGCCGAGTAAAAATGCTCACCCGCAGAGAACACACGCGACGTGCCGTCTTGCAAACCAATTTCCATTTGACCGGACAAGATGAACACCCATTGCGGCTTGCCAGTCACGTGAAATTGACTTCTAAAACCCACAGGACTGTAGCGCAATTGATAGCCTTCGGCTGAAAAGATGTTGGTCAGCTGGCTTTGTGGATTGCCCTCACCCATGGGGATGGTTTCTTCTTTGAAGCGGGCTTTGCCATCGGTGTCCGTGAATAAAACGACTTTGGTGAATTGGGTCATGATGCTTTGATGAATTTAGCAGGCCCCGAAAGGCTGGGTAATTTACGACGTGATGTTAAGACATGTTCCATGTCTTGGTGAGCACCTTCAATCAACACACGAATGGCTTTCTCGGCCTTGTCTGGATTTTTGGCAATCACGGCATCCAGTACGGCTTTGTGCAGGGGCAAGGCCGCCTTGGGAGCGTCTTTGCGGGTGGTGGAAATTTCAAAACTGGTGCGAAGCAATGCGCCCAAGGCTTTGCTCATTTGAACAATCATGCGGTTGTGAGAAGCCACCAACATGCCCGTGTGAAAGTGCATGTCGTGGGTGACGTAATCACCGCCCTCTTCGATGGCTTTCTTCATGCCGTTGTAGGCCGCCGTGACACCGTCAATGTCGGCCGGTGTGGCGCGCTCTGCAGCCAAGCGCACAGCCGCAGGTTCCACCACTTTTCGCAACTCTTGCAGGTCTCGCAAAAACTCGGGGGTGAGGCCCGCTTTGGCTTGCCAAGCAATCACATCGGTGTCGAACCAATTCCAATTTTCTTCAGACAAAACGCGCGTGCCCACCTTCGGGCCCGTGAAGATCAAACCTTTGGCTACCAAAGATTTAACGGCCTCTCGTATAACCGTTCGACTCACGCCCAATTGCTCGCACAGCACAGGCTCCGGCGGCAGGCTACCGCCAACAGGATATCTGCCAGCCACAATGGCCGCGCCTAAAAAATCGACGGTATTTCCGTGGACGTTTTTGATCAAGTTCTGCACTCCGGCACAGGCGTTTTAACGGACTCACCAGCAAAGTGCGCGGCCAAATTGGCCAGTGCCAAAGCTGACATGGCTTTGCGTGTTTCTACCGTACCGCTGGCAATGTGAGGGGTGAGCACCACGTTGTCGAGCTTGCGAAGTTCGGCCGGCACATTGGGTTCGTCCACAAACACATCCAAGCCTGCGCCTGCGATGGTCTTCTTTTGCAGCGCCTCGATCAAGGCGGCCTGATCTACCACAGAGCCACGGGCCACGTTGACCAAGAAGCCTTGAGGGCCGAGGGCCTTCAACACTTCTGCATTGATCAAATTTTTGGTGCCAGCGCCGCCAGGGGTAATGGCGACCAAATAGTCAACTTGGGCAGCCAAATCAACGAGCTTGCTCACATGCTTGTAGGCCACATCGGCGCGCGGGCTGCGGGTGTGATAGCTGATGTCCATGTCAAAGGCAGCCGCACGTTTGGCAATGGCTTGGCCAATGCGGCCCATGCCCACAATGCCCAACTTGGCACCCGTCAATTTGCGTGTGAGTTGGAAGGGGCCATCGAGCCATTCTGCATTGCGGGTGAAACGATCGGCTGCAGGAATTTTGCGCGCCACGGACAGCAACAATCCCAAAGCCAAATCGGCCACGTCGTCGTTCAACACATCCGGGGTATGCGTCACCATGATGCCGCGTTTTTTAGCGGCTGCCACATCAATGCCGTCGTAACCTACGCCACACACAGAAATCATTTCAAGTGCTGGAAACAAGGCCATGTAGGCGGCGTCAATTTTGGCTTCGCCGCCACCCACCAGGGCGCGGACACGACCAAAGACTTGGTGATCGCGAATGTGGTCGCGCTCATGCACCACATAATTTTCTTGCAGGCCGGTTGTTAAATACGGCGGAATGCGTGAGGTGACAACAATTTCTGGATGATGAATGCTCATTGTGAATAGCTCCAAGACACGAAAAAATAACCGCCGATAAAAGTCGGCAGGCTTGAGGGTTTGCACGAGTGCGTATGTTTACACAAATCGCTGCAATTACCTTATCATCATACGATAGTATTTCCAACTTCACCCCCTCCCCTTCACTTTGAAAATATTGCCATGACACAAAGCCCTAAGAAAAAACCTGAAGACCTGCGCAGCCAACAATGGTTTGGCCGCCAAGACCGTGATGGCTTCGCCTACCGCAGCTGGGTCAAAGGCAAAGGCGTGCCACACGACCAATTTGATGGCCGCCCTGTGATTGGCATTTGCAACACTTTCAGTGAACTCACACCTTGCAATTCACATTTTCGCGCCTTGGCAGAGCAAGTCAAAATTGGCGTTTACGAAGCGGGTGGCTTTCCATTGGAATTTCCCGTGATGTCCTTGGGCGAGACATTGCTGCGCCCCACTGCCATGCTGTACCGCAACTTGGCTTCCATGGACGTAGAAGAAAGCATTCGCGGCAACCCCATTGATGGCGTGGTCCTCATGATGGGTTGCGACAAAACCACTCCTTCCTTGCTGATGGGCGCGGCCAGCGTCGACTTGCCCTCCATTGGTATTTCTGGCGGCCCTATGCTGAATGGCAAATGGCGCGGCCAAGAACTGGGATCAGGCACGGGTTTGTGGAGCATGAGCGAGCAAGTGCGTGCCGGCACTCTGAAGCTGAACGATTTCTTTGAAGCAGAAAGCTCCATGCACCGCAGCCACGGCAGCTGCATGACCATGGGCACTGCCAGCACCATGGCCAGCATGGTGGAAGCCTTGGGCATTGGACTGCCAGGCAACGCGGCCTACCCAGCCGTTGACGGACGCCGCAATGTGTTGGCCCGCGAAGCAGGCCGACGCATCGTGGACATGGTTCACAAAGACGTCAAGATTTCTCAAATTCTCACCCGCGAAGCTTTTGAAAATGCCATTCGCACCTTGGCCGCCATCGGTGGCTCCACCAATGCCGTCATTCACCTGATTGCCATTGCGGGTCGTCTTGGCGTCAACTTGAAGATTGATGACTTTGAAAAACTGGGCAGTGAGATGCCCAACATCGTCAACTTGCAACCCTCGGGCGAGCACCTCATGGAAGACTTCTGCTATGCAGGTGGCTTGCCAGCAGTCATGAAAGAGATCCAGCAATTTCTACACAAAGACATCTTGACTGTCAGCGGCAAGACAGTGGCCGAGAATGTGGCCAGCGCCGAGAACTACGACCCCCGAGTGATCAAAACCGTCGCGTCACCTTTCAAAGAAAAAGCTGGCATTGCCATTTTGCGCGGCAACTTGGCACCTCGCGGCGCCGTGATCAAGCCCAGCGCAGCCACACCGGCATTGATGGTTCACACCGGCCGTGCTGTGGTGTTTGAAGACAGCGATGATTTCCACAAACGCATTGACGACGAATCTTTGGACGTCGACGAAACCTGCATTTTGGTGCTGAAAAACTGCGGCCCCAAAGGCTACCCTGGCATGGCCGAAGTGGGCAACATGCCACTGCCACCCAAGGTACTGCGCAAAGGCATTACCGACATGGTTCGCATCAGCGATGCCCGCATGAGCGGTACCGCGTACGGCACCGTGGTCTTGCACACCACACCCGAAGCCGCCGATGGCGGTCCCTTGGCTGTGGTTCAAAATGGCGACATGATTGAACTCAATGTGCCCGAGCGCAGAATGCAATTGCTGATCAGCGATGACGAATTGAAAGCGCGCTTGGCCAAATGGGTTCGCCCCGAACCACCGCTCAAGTCAGGCTACTGGAAGCTGTATGTTGATACTGTGTTGCAGGCCGACGAAGGTTGCGACCTCGACTTCTTGGTGGGCAAGCGCGGCGCCTTTGTGCCCAAAGACAACCACTGATCAACGAACCTCCATTTTTAGAAAGTATTCACCATGAAAATTCTCGTTACCGGTGGCGCAGGTTTCTTAGGCGCACGCTTGGCCCGTGAGATCCTCAAAAAAGGCGAACTCAATGGCAAAAAAGTCACTGAGTTGCACATTGCCGATTTGTTCCCTGCACCCGCCGACTTATTGGCAGACCCCCGAGTAAAGGGCCACGCCGGCCCCATGCTGGAACAAGGTCCTTTGTTTGAAAGTGGCTTTGATGGCGTATTCCATTTGGCATCTGCCGTGTCTGGTGAATGCGAACAAGACTTTGACTTGGGCATGCGCTCCAACTTAGACAGCACCCGTTTGCTCTTGGAAGGTTTGCGCAAAGCAGGCAACGTACCGCGCATGGTGTTTGCCAGCTCGGTGGCGGTGTTTGGTCCCGACCCCAGCAACCCCATGCCCGACATCGTGACCGACAGCACGCTGCCCTCCCCCCAAACCTCTTACGGCACCCACAAGTTGATGCTGGAATATTTGTTGGCCGACTTCACACGCAAGGGTTATGTGGATGGCCGTGCGGCTCGTTTGATGACGGTCACCGTGCGCCCCGGCAAGCCCAACGGCGCGGCGTCTTCTTTCTTCAGTGGCATCATTCGCGAGCCCTTGGCGGGGATGGAATCCGTCTGCCCTGTGGACGAAAACGTGTCGCATTCGGTGTCTTCACCCAACAACACCATCAAATGTTTGATCACCATCTTTGAAGCCAGCCGCGAAGCCATGCAAGGCCGTCTGGCTTTGAATTTGCCTGGCCTTAATGTAACGGTCAAAGAAATGCTCAAAGCCTTGGAAGATGTGGCAGGTCCTGAAGTTCGCAAGCACGTGAAGTTTGTACGCAACGAGCAAATTGCGGGCATTGTGGCCAATTGGGCCAAGGGCGGTTCGGCGCAACGGGCGGCTGCCTTGGGATTGAAACCCGACGACTCTTTCAAAGACATCATTCAACAGTACATTGACGACTGCAAACTGCCTTACTACCCATCGCACGCGCTGGATGGTTTGAAGAAGTAAGCATGCAACGCAAGCTGGTCGCTGTCGATTGGGGCACCTCTTCTTTAAGAGGGGCACTCATCAACAGCGAAGGGGTGGTACTAGAGAAGCGAGCCTTTCCTCAAGGCATTTTGCAAGTGGCTCATGGTCAGTTTCCAAATGTCTTTGAGCAGCGATTTGGCGATTGGATGGGGGCAGACACCTTGTGCCTCATCTCAGGCATGGCCGGTAGCCGACAAGGCTGGCGTGAAGCCCCCTACTGCCCGTGCCCCAGTGGCTTTGAGGATATTGCCCAACACCTGCAGTGGATTGAGAAAGACCGCATAGGCATTGTGCCGGGCTTGTCGACTTGGAACGACGACACACCCGATGTGATGCGCGGTGAAGAAATTCAAATTTTTGGCGCATTGGCAGCGCAGCAAATTCAAACTGCGCAGTTTGTGTTACCGGGTACGCACAGCAAATGGGCCCAGGTTTTAGACGGCAAAATTTCTGCCTTCAAAACTTTCATGACGGGTGAGTTTTACGCCTTGCTCAGCCAGCACTCCATCTTGGCCAAAACTTGTTTGCCCGATGCACCGCTCAAAAAAGAAGTGTTCATTGACGGCGTGATGCAAAGTCAAAAATCGGGGGGGCTGTTGCACCACGCGTTCTCTGCCCGAAGCTTGGCCTTGTTTGAAAAACTCAATCCTGCACAATCGAGTAGTTACATCTCCGGCTTGCTCATTGGCGAAGAAATCAAGTCGGCCAAAGCAGACCGAGGGGACGACAGCACGCCTTTGTTCATCTTGGGCAACGGCCAACTGACGCAACGCTATGGCTTTGCCATGGAAGCCTTGGGACTCAGTGCCACGGCACTGACCGATGAAGTCACGTGGTCAGGCCTTTGGGCCCTGGCGCATCATTTATTTCCCCAGGATTTCATTTAAGCTCAGACCATGACATCTTTGCTTTCTCAATTTCACGCGCACATGGACAGCCTGCCTTTGGTGGCTATTCTGCGCGGTTTGAAACCCGAAGAAGCTCTAGACGTGGGACAAGCCATTGTGAAGGCGGGTTTTCATATTTTGGAAGTGCCGCTCAATTCGCCCGACCCTCTTCGAAGCATTCAAATTTTGGCGGCCGCATTTCCCCATGCCTTGGTAGGTGCGGGCACCGTGACCACTGCGCAACAAGTTCGCGACATCAAAGCCGCAGGTGGACAAATCATTATTTCGCCGCATCTGGATGACAACGTGGTGTGTGAAGCCGTCAACCTCGGTTTGATTTCATTACCGGGTGTTGCCACACCTTCTGAAGCCTTCAGGGCCATTGCGCTAGGCGCACATGGCCTTAAATTATTTCCAGCCGAAATGATCAGCCCCGCCGTTGTCAAATCCATGCGGGCTGTCTTGCCAAAGCACATCCGGCTCATCCCTGTAGGCGGCATTGGCACCCACAACATGGCGGATTACCGCAACAGTGGTGCCTCGGGCTTTGGCATTGGTTCTGCGCTGTTTGCGCCTGGCAAATCGGCACAGGCGGTGGGTGAATCGGCAGCGGCATTTGTGCAGGCTTGGAAGGCTGCGTAAACATCAAGACTTCCGCGCCTGACATGGACACATAACACCTCGTCCCACTGGGTTTTTTCAATCAGACACAATACGTTTTATGAGATTACTACACACCATGCTTCGCGTTGGCAACCTTCAACGCTCGATCGACTTTTACACCAACGTGATGGGCATGAAATTGCTCAAAACGTCTGAGAACCCCGAGTACAAATACTCGTTGGCCTTTGTAGGCTTTGGCGCCAACCCAGACCATGCAGAGCTAGAACTCACCTACAACTGGGGCGTCGAGTCTTACGACATGGGAACCGCCTACGGTCACTTGGCCATTGCCGTGCCTGATGCCTACGAAGCTTGCGAAAAAATTCGCAATGCCGGTGGCAAGGTCACGCGTGAAGCGGGCCCAGTTAAAGGCGGCACCACGGTGATTGCCTTCATCACCGACCCCGACGGTTACAAGGTCGAGTTGATTCAGCGCAACTTCAGCTGACAGGCTTCTCGCGCCAACTGTTCGATGCGAGACCAATCGCCTTTGGCCAACGCATCGGCAGGCACCAACCAAGAGCCCCCTACGCAAGCTACATTGGACAAGCTCAAGAACTCTGAAGCGTTCTGAGGTGTGACGCCACCGGTGGGGCAAAAACGCACATCAAAGAACGGGCCGCCCCAGGCTTTCAGCATGGCGGGACCACCCGCTTGCATGGCCGGGAAGAATTTCAATTCGGTGTAGCCGTCTTCTTGCGCCATCATGATTTCGCTGCCTGTGGCCACGCCGGGCAACAAAGACAAACCTTGATCGCGACACGCTTGGCCCACCGCCGAGGTGTAACCTGGACTGACTGCAAATTTAGCCCCTGCGTTGGCGGCTGCTTTGGCATCCGCTGCACTGCGCACGGTACCCGCGCCCACCACGGCATCGGGCACTTCCTTGGCAATGGCTTCCATGCAGGCCAGCGCCTGAGGGGTACGCAAGGTCACTTCCAACATGCGAATGCCACCGGCCACCAAGGCACGCGCCATGGGCACTGCATGGGCAACATCGTTCAAAACAATAACGGGAATGACGGGGGCGTCTTGCATCACTTGCAAGGCGGTGAATTGTGGTTTGTTCATAGCCATGTGCAGGCTCCTTCTTCAGCTTTCAGCGCATGCTTGCGCAAATTGGAAAACAGTTCTCTTCCCATGCCGCGGCTGTTGGCCGCTTGCAGTTCTGGGGGCATGGTAGCGGGAATACGCGCATTCCAAGTTTCAGGATCCACCAAAACTTGCAAAGTGCCAGCCACAGCGTCGAGGCGAATCAAGTCGCCATCCAACACACGCGCCAAAGGACCACCAGAAGCCGCTTCTGGCGACACGTGAATGGCGGCAGGGACTTTGCCTGAAGCGCCACTCATGCGGCCATCTGTGACCAAAGCCACTTTAAAGCCCTGGCCTTGCAACACAGCCAGGGGCGGTGTGAGCTTGTGCAGCTCGGGCATGCCGTTGGCTTGCGGACCTTGCCAACGCACCACACACACCACATCTTTGTTCATCTGCCCTGCGTCAAACGCGGCCATCAATGCTTCTTGTGAACTGAACACCTGAGCCGGTGCTTCAATGACGTGGCGCTCTTCAGGCACTGCCGACACCTTGATCACGCTTCGCCCCAGGTTACCTTGGAGCAAACGCAAACCACCTGTGGCACTGAAAGGTGCTGTGGCTGGACGAACAACCGTTTCATCTTTGGAGGCACCGATGTCTTCCCAAGCCAATTGGCCATTCACACCCACTGGCTTTTGCGTAAATTCACGAAGGCCACCCGCACGAACGGTCAGCACATCGGCGTGCATGAAGCCCGCATCTAACAACTCACGAATGACGTAGCCTGGGCCACCTGCTGCTTGGAATTGGTTCACATCGGCACTGCCATTGGGGTACACGCGTGTGAGCAAAGGCACCACATCCGACAGCGCAGAAAAATCATCCCAATCAATGATCAAGCCTGCCGCGCGCGCCACGGCCACCCAGTGAATCAAGTGATTGGTAGAGCCACCCGTGGCCAACAAGGCCACCATGGCATTGACGATGCAACGCTCGTCTACCAAATGACCAATGGGTGTGAAGTTTTTAGCTTTGACCAATTGCAAAACAGTGCGCACCGATTCGCGCGTCAGCTCTTGGCGAAGGCCATCACCTGGATTGACAAATGCCGTACCCGGCACATGCAGGCCCATGGCTTCCAGCAACATCTGGTTGCTGTTGGCTGTGCCATAAAACGTGCAAGTGCCTTCGCCATGGTAAGCCGCAGATTCTGCTTTGAGCAGTTCTGCGCGGCCCACCAAACCTTGTGCTGCTTGTTCGCGCACTTTGGATTTTTCGTTGTTTGACAAACCACTGCCCATGGGACCCGCCGGCACAAACACCGTGGGCAAATGGCCAAACTGCAAAGCGCCAATCAACAAGCCCGGCACAATTTTGTCGCACACCCCCAGCATGAGTGCCGCATCAAACACGTCGTGACTGAGCGACACGGCGGTGGACATGGCAATGACATCGCGGCTGAACAAACTGAGTTCCATGCCCGGTGTGCCCTGCGTCACACCATCGCACATGGCAGGCACACCACCGGCCACTTGTGCGGTGGCGCCCCACTTGCGCGCTTCCTCTTTGACCAAGTCGGGATAGTGCTGAAACGGCGCGTGCGCCGACAACAAATCGTTGTAGGCCGTCACCACCCCAATGTTGGGGCCGCGCACTGTGGCACTCACCACAGGAATGGCCGCCAAGCCTGAGGCGCGCGATTTGTCAGCCACAGGCATGGCCGCAAAAGCATGGGCCACATTGGCACAGCCTAGCCGGTCGGCACCTGGTTTGCGTGCCGCGGCTTCATCCACTTGCTGGAGGTAAGCGCTGCGCGTCGCATGGCTGCGCTGCGCAATTCGGGCTGTCACTTGGGCAACGGTGGCATTCAGGGTCATATAAGTTGAGTCAAAGTTGAAACACAGTTTGTAACTTTGTTACAGATCGAATGGTAACTCGACATCCTCCTCTTTGGTGCACTCAGAGTTACAGACAGGTTACGAATTTTCTCCAACAGTGCGCTTGCAGCCTCTGGTTTACCCGCAAAATAGACGCATCCCATCACGTCAGTCACTTTGAACTTCTCTGCCCTTCCCCTCAGTATGCGACCCGATCAAGCACTGTGCGAACCCACCAAAGAGGCCTTGCAGTCGCAATGGCCGGCGTCCCAAGACTTGTGGGTGTTTGCTTATGCTTCACTGATTTGGCGGCCCGAGTTTGACGTGCTTGAAAGCCACTTGACCAAGGTGCAGGGTTGGCATCGCGCTCTCAAAATGTGGAGTCGTTTGAACCGAGGGACGCCCGAATGCCCAGGACTCGTTTTTGCACTGCTTTCGGGTGGTAGCTGCCAGGGCGTGGTTTTCAGAACGCCTGCAGCAGATGTGACGCAGACCATTGAAAAACTTTGGTTCCGAGAAATGCCCAACCATGTTTACACACCACGTTGGTTGCAATGCCCTACGCCCAACGGCGCTGTCAATGCTTTGGCCTTCACATTGCCACGCAACAGCCCAAGCTACACAGGTGACCTATCCCCTTCGCAATACAGGCACATCTTTCTAAATGCCAAAGGTCGCTACGGCACCACCTTAGACTACGCCCAAGAAACATTGAACAGCTTGCAACAACACGGCATCCAAGACAAAGCCCTTGCGGCGTTGTTAGAACATGCCAAGGACTGACCATGAACATCGCTGATTTGCGCAAGAGCTACGAAAAGGCTGAACTGAATGAAGACGCCTCCAACGCCAACCCCTTGAAACAATTCGAGCGTTGGCTGAACGAGGCAATTCAATCCGAAGTGCCTGAACCCAATGCCATGACGGTGGCCACGGTGGCCAGCAACCTGCGCCCCAGTACGCGCGTGGTACTGATCAAAGGCTATGACGAGCGCGGCATTGTTTGGTATACCAACTACGACAGCCGCAAAGGCCGTGAACTGGCAGGCAATCCTTTTGCAGCGCTGCAGTTTCACTGGGTTGAATTGGAGCGTGTGGTGCGCATTGAAGGCCGCATGGAAAAAGTCAGCGACGAAGAAAGCGATGCCTACTTTCACAGTCGCCCTCTGGACTCACGCATTGGCGCTTGGGCTTCGCCACAAAGTCAGGTGATCGACGGACGTACCGTGTTGGTCACCAACGCTGCCAAGTACGCTGCGCAATTCATGCTCAACCCGCCCCGTCCACCTCACTGGGGCGGCTATCGCTTGGTGCCCGATGAGTGGCAATTTTGGCAAGGCCGTAAAAGCCGTTTGCACGATCGTTTGCGTTACCGCCTGAACGACGGCGAATGGTTGCGCGAACGCTTGGCACCTTAAGCAGGCAACAAAGGCAACAGCGCCATCACCAAGGTGACGCTGACAATGGCAAATGCGGTTGACACGGCCACAGCGGCTGTGACCACGTCTTCTTCTTTTTGATAACGCTGAGAAAATAAAAACACATTGGCACCGATGGGCAAGGCGGCTGCCACCACCATCACTGTGAGGTGCAAGCCGCGCATGCCCATGGCAAATCCGGCAGCCGCCATCAGCAAAGGGTGAACAAATGTTTTCACCACAGACAGCTTCAAAGCGCCTTTGAAGTTTTCACCAACAGGTGTTTGTGACAAGGTAATGCCCACCAACACCAAGGCAACCGGTCCAAACGATGCGCCCAGCAATTGCAAAGGCTTGTCCACAATGGGATGCAAACCCAGGCCTGTTTGAGCGTAAATCAAACCGATCAAGATGGGCAGCGGCACGGGGTGCAAGACAGCGTTCTTAATGGCCAGACCAACGGTTTTGAGCAAGTGCCTTGACTCACCCGTTTTCGAAGCCTGCTCATGTGCCATTTGCAACTCCAGCACCACTGTCGCCATGGTGAGCAAGACCAAGGCATGCAAAGAAATGAGGGTGAACAACAAAACCTGCCCAGCCTCGCCATACGCCAAACCAATGAGTGGTACACCGATCATGAGCGTATTGCTGAAGATGCTGGCCAAGGCCAAGACAGAGGCGCGCGAGTCACGGCCATACAGCATGAGCATGAAGAAGAACAAGGCACCAGCCACCACAAAATATTGAAAGACAGGACGCAGGTCTAAGGTCTCAAGATGCACTGAGCTCATGGTTCTAAAGAGCAAGGCCTGCGTGAGCACCAAGAAAACCAGATTGGACAAATCTCGGACAGCTTCCTGCCTGACCAATTTGGCACGACCTGCTACAAAGCCAATCAAAATTAGCAGGACAACCGGCAAGAGGGAGGAAAGGACGGGGTGTTCGAAATTCATGACACCCCGATTATCAGGGCATCATGAATTCACGGTGAAGCGCTGATGGCTCAGAATGTCGCCATCACACCCAACTTCAGACTTCTGCCTGGCAAGGGTGACTTGCCAGGCGCAGTTGAGGTCAAAATGGATGTTGCGCTGTAAGCCCACTGATTGCTGATGTTGTCGAGCTTGGCAAACCAATTCAAAGTGGTCCCTGTGAGCTTTTGCCTGTAGTTCACAAAGCCATGCCACAAGGTGTAGGCTTCAGTGGCCACAGCGCCTGCTGGCACACGATCTTGTGCTGCATGCCAATCAAAACCCAAGCGGGCACTCCAGGGGCCCGAAGCGTGAATCAAACTGGCACCCAAGCGCAGCGGCGAAATGCGAGGCAAGGGCTCAGCCATGCTGAGGTTTTGCGCATGAACTGAATCTGCTTTAACCGCTAAATCGAAGGTACCAGCGCCCTGCGACAAGCGCCATTGGGCCGAAGTTTCAAAACCAACAAACTTGGCACGCACACCTTGGTAGACCTGAACGGGCAAGCTTTCTTCAATCGCAGTAGTTCCCAGCAGACCAATGAAGTTTGAAAATTGACTTTGAAATGCCGTTACCTTGAACAGATGGGGCCCCGTTTTCCAATCCACAGAAACATCCAAGCTGTTGGCCTTTTCAAGTCCCAAGCTGGCATCGCCACGCTCCCATGCGGCGGTAGCGATGTGGGGGCCGTTGGCAAACAACTCATAGTCTTTGGGTGCACGCTCAACATGCGATGCGTTGGCACTCAAGCGCCATTGCGGATGCACTTGCCAAGACACAGCAGTGGCAAAGCTTTGAGGCGAGAACTTGCGCGTACCCAATTCGAAACGATCGACAGAGGGGTCTGGATTGCCAAGTGATTCAACCCTCACGTTTTCGCGGCGTACACCCACATTGAAACGGGTTGGGCCGACTGCGTATTCTTCAAGAATGAACAAAGCATTTGTGCGGGTATTGCTAAAAGGCGCAAAAGCTTCCGCGCCATCGGCAGAAAATTTACCTTGCTCTGACTGCCAACCCCACACGCCTTCCCAAACACCAGCGCCAGCACGCCAGGGCTTGTGTCGCAATTGCGCGCGAACATCGTGCCCTTTGTTGGCAAACAAAGTGCCGGCTTCGCCAGCATCAAACTCTGTATGCTTGTAATCAGATTGACTGGCTTGGAAATTCAAGCTTTGAACCAGGCTTGAATCAGCTCGCCACTCACCCTCTAGAGAGGCGCGATGGGACCGCATGCCAATGGTCACCTCGTCCTCGGCCACGGTGCCATAGTTGCTTTGATAACTGTTGAAAGACATGCCTAGGTAGCCACGGTCCCAAAACAAACTGGCGCCCAAGGCGCCGCCCTTTGAATCGCTGGCAGAGTTGCAAATGCGAGAGGCAATCTCTGGGGCGCCTGGCTTGGTGCAGGGCAAATCTTGCGGTACTTTGACGTCGCTTGTGCGTCGATCAAACGCATCCGCATGGAAGACCCATGCCCCTTGCCCCACTTCGAGCAAGGCGCCGCTTGAACGCTCTTGGTTGCCTGAACCCCACTGCGCTTGCGCTTTGCCAGCAATGCCTTCCATGGATTGTCGAGGAATTCGGTTGTCAATCACATTCACCACACCGCCCATGGCACTGCCACCGTATTGCAATGCAGCAGGTCCGCGCAGCACTTCGATGCGCTCGGTACTCAGGACATCCAGGGGTACGGCATGGTCATAGCTTAGCGACGAAGCATCCAAACTTGCACCACTGTTGTTCAGCACCCGAATGCGATCGCCATCAAACCCTCGAATGATGGGGCGGCTGGCGTTCGGGCCAAAATAGGTGCTGCTGACACCTGGCAATTGGTTCAATGTTTCACCCAGTGTGCTTTGTCCTTGCTGCAGCAAAGAAAGCCCAGACAAACTGCTGACCGCATTGACGCTTTGAGACTTCGACAATGGATTGCCAGTGATGACCACTTCCTGTATGGCTTGTGCCATGGCTGAAGGCGCCAACAGGCCTTGACCTAAGACCACTGCGCTTGATGCAGCAAACGAAAAAACAGCGCCATAAGGCGCACGCATGGCGCCTTTTCGTGAAGAAATTTTAGACATGAAAAACCTTTGAAAATGAACAAGCACTCAAGACTTGGCTTGAGCGACTTCGGGCATGATTCAAAGGCTATGGGGTGGTGCGCGAGCAGAGAACGCCAGTGTGAGCGTTGCAACATGTTGTGCAAACTGACGCGATAAAAACAAAGCATCCGGTTGCGCCGCTTCAATCGATTGAAGCGCCATTTGCAGACCATTGTCCGACGCCAGATGGTCTAAGGCTTGACACACCAAGGAGCCCTCGGCGTGCTCACTGAACAAAGTTTGCTCAGATGCGATGTGGGTATTTAAACCGTGAACTGTTTTGTGAATTTGCCCCCAAACAGGCGCGAGCATGACAGCACTGATCAACAGTGCTTGCAGCAGCCAACGTAGTTTGAGTTGAATTTTCAAGGTGTTTTCATCCACTCAGAAAAAGTTTTTTTGAATTTCCAAACCTTGGGCGCAGCCACTGCTAAACAATACCCTTGTGTGGGGTTGCGCTCAAAAAAGTCTTGATGATAGTCTTCCGCTGCACTGTAGTTTTGCAAAGGCAGGACTTCAGTCACCACAGACGAGGCCAGAACGCCATCGGCCTCAATTTCAGCGATGATGTCTTTGGCAGCTTGCGCTTGTTCATCATTTGTGAAGTAAACACCGCTTCGGTATTGCGTGCCACGGTCATTGCCTTGTCGGTTCAGGGTGGTGGGGTCGTGAATGACGAAGAAAATCTCAAGCAATGTTCGGGTTGTGATGACCCGGGGGTCGTAAACCAATTTAACCACTTCGTTGTGCCCCGTGAGGCCCGAACAAACTTGCTCGTATGTGGGGTGAAGGGCTTGGCCATTGGTATAGCCAGACTCCACGTCTAAGACACCTTTGACCTGTACGAAAACGGCTTCGGTGCACCAGAAGCAGCCGCCGCCTAAAACCAATGTTTGCGCATGGGAGGGAATTTGCATGCAGACATTCTGACCCAAAACACCCACCTTTGCGCCAAAACCCCGCCAGATGAAAGCACTTGTCACCTCTTAGACAGGCTTCTCTATGGGACAAGCGCATAGAACATTTCTCATGACTATAAAATCTCCTCATCTTTAATCTTGGATGGATTTACATCATGAAGCCTAGCTTTCAATGGGACGACGCCTTTTTGCTGAACGAACAACTGAGCGAAGATGAACGCGCCATCGTTGATGCCGCGCATAACTTTTGCCAAGAGAAGTTGCAAACTCGCGTTTTGATGGCTGCGCGCCATGAAAAGTTTGACCGCGAAATCATGAACGAGTTTGGCAGCATGGGCTTCTTGGGCTCCACCATCGATGGCTACGGCTGCGCCGGATTGAACTATGTCAGCTACGGCTTGGTGGCGCGCGAGGTGGAACGCGTCGACAGCGGTTACCGCAGCGCCATGAGCGTGCAAAGCTCCTTGGTCATGCACCCTATCCATGAATACGGCTCCGAAGCCCAGCGTCAAAAGTACTTGCCCAAATTGGCCACTGGCGAATGGGTGGGTTGCTTCGGCCTGACCGAACCCAACCACGGCTCTGATCCTGCCAGCATGCTCACACGCGCAAAGCCTGTGGATGGCGGCTTCATCATGAAGGGCGCCAAAATGTGGATCACCAACGCGCCCATCGCCGATGTGTTTGTGGTGTGGGCCAAACTTGAAGGTGAAGGCGACGGACAGTCTGCCATTCGCGGCTTCATTTTGGAAAAAGGCATGAAGGGCCTCACTGCCCCCAAGATCGAAGGCAAGATGAGCTTGCGCGCCAGCATCACTGGCGAAATCGTCATGGACGATGTGTTTGTGCCAGAAGAAAACATGTTGCCCAATGTGTCTGGCTTGAAAGGCCCGTTTGGCTGCTTGAACAAAGCCCGATACGGCATTGCCTGGGGTGCCCTGGGTGCTGCGGAAGACTGCTGGCACCGTGCGCGTCAATACACCCTAGACCGTGTTCAGTTTGGCCGCCCCTTGGCACAAAACCAACTGATCCAAAAGAAATTGGCCGACATGCAAACCGAAATCACATTGGGCCTGCAGGGCTGCTTGCGCGTGGGTCGATTGATGGACGATGGCAAATCTGTGCCCGAGATGATCAGTCTGATCAAACGCAACAGCTGCGGCAAGGCCTTGGACGTGGCCCGCATGGCACGCGACATGCACGGCGGCAATGGCATTCACGACGAATACCATGTCATTCGCCACATGATCAACTTGGAAACCGTCAACACCTACGAAGGAACGCATGACGTGCACGCGCTCATTTTGGGTCGCGCGCAAACAGGTCTTCAAGCCTTCTATTGAGATACCTCAAGTTATTTTTCAAAAAGACCGCCCAGGCGGTCTTTTTTTCGACCCCGCAGACCTGAAGGCTTGACGCTCCAATGGCCAGACCTTACATTACTAACCAACGAGTCATTAAACGTGTCTGAAATACCACCTCCCCTCAAACGCGAACGCCGCAAACAGCATCGCCCAGGCGAATTGCTAGAGGCTGCGCTAGACCTTTTTGTTGAAAAAGGCTTTGCGGCCACACGCGCAGAAGAAGTTGCCGCCAAAGCCGGCGTGTCCAAAGGCACGCTGTTTTTGTACTTCCCCAGCAAAGAAGAACTTTTCAAAGCTGTGGTGCGCGAGAACGTGGTCAAAACAGTCACTGAAGGTGCCCTGGAAGTGGCCAACTTCAAAGGCAGCAGCAAAGAACTGTTGCACTTTTTGATACGGGAGTGGTGGCGCAGATATGGCGCCACCAAAGCCTCAGGGATCACCAAGCTGATCATCAGTGAGAGCAACCACTTTCCTGAACTGGCGGCTTTTTACCAAGAAGAAGTCATCAACCCAGCCATTCGAGTGCTCAAGGATGTGCTGGAGCGGGGTCGCGCCGCCGGAGAATTTAAAAACTTCAACCTGGAAAGCACCGTGATGGTGATCATTGCGCCCATGCTGTTTTTCATCATGTCCAAGCACACCAATGCTCTGTGCCTTGCGGGCTCGCCTGAGGTACCCGCAGAAAACTACATCACCCAACACGCGGACCTGATTGTGCGCGGCCTCTCTGTCGAAACACCTGTATGACCTTGACAAAAAAACGCGTGCTCATTGCCACCTTGATCCTTCTCATGGTGGGCCTTGGCTTGGGCTATGCCAAAGGCTGGTTGGGCGCGAAGAAATCAGATTTGAAAGTTGCAAAAACCAGTGCAAACAACACCATTGAGTTGTCTCAAACGGATGTGGTCACCGCCCAAAAAATCAGCCTGACCCAGGGCATCTCCATCTCTGGCACTTTAAAAGCCACACGCAGCGCCATGGTCAAGGCCCGCGTCGCTGGTGAATTGATGGCACTGGACGTCCGCGAAGGCGATGCTGTGGTCGCAGGGCAAATTTTGGCCCGGGTCGATGCAACAGAATATGCAGCGCGGCAGCGTCAAGCGCAACAACAAGCAGAAGCCGCACGTGCGCAAGTTGAGGTGGCACAGCGCCAATTTGACAACAACAATGCATTGGTCAATCAAGGCTTCATTTCCAAAACAGCCTTGGACACGTCAATCGCCAACTTGAACGGCAGCAAAGCCACCTACCAAGCAGCGCTGTCCGCTTACGATGCAGCCAGTAAAGCCGTCGAAGATTGCACCCTGAAGGCACCCCTCAGTGGTTTGATCAGCCAGCGCTTGGCGCAGCCGGGTGAGCGCGTCTCCCCTGAAGCGCGCATCGTTGAAATCGTTGACCTTTCGCAACTGGAGTTGGAAGCAACCCTGAGCACGGCAGACGCAGTCACTGTCAAAGTTGGACAAACAGCCAAACTGTTCATCGAAAACACAGACCAAAACGTCACCGCCAAAGTGTTGCGCATCAATCCCAATGCACAAACAGGCAGCCGAAGTGTGCTTGTCTACCTTGGATTGAGCGCGCATCCTTTGTTGCGACAGGGCATTTTTGTGCAGGGAAATCTGGGCACACAAAAAATTCAAGCCGTCGTCGTACCTTTAGAAAGTGTGCGTACCGACAAAACGTCGCCCTATGTTCAAACCATTCAAAACGGCAAAGTGGTTCACGTCACAGTTGCTTCAGGCCCTAGAGGTGAAGCTGACGGCAAAGCCGTGATGGCCCTGCGTGAGCTGAGCGAAGGCACAGATGTCTTGGCGCCCAGTGCCGGTGCAGTTCGAGATGGCACCTTGGTGATTCAAACCGCAGCACTCCAAAAAGCCGAAAAACCCTGACTGCCATCTGCTGAAAGTTTTACAACATGTGGTTCACACGGGTCAGTCTTCAAAATCCGGTCTTCGCGACCATGATCATGCTTGCGTTTGTGGTGATGGGCTTCTTTGCATTTCAGCGCTTGAAAGTTGATCAATTCCCCAACATTGATTTTCCAGTCGTGGTGGTCATCACCGAGTACCCTGGTGCTTCGCCTGAAATTATCGAGAGCGAAGTCAGCAAAAAAATTGAGGAAAGTGTCAACACCATCGCGGGTATCAATGCCCTCACCTCGCGCAGCTACGAAAACCAATCTGTCGTGGTGATTGAGTTCCAACTGAACATGGACGGTCGCAAAGCAGCGGATGATGTCCGAGAAAAAGTAGCCGGCATGCGGGCCACCTTGCGGGACGAGGTCAAAGAACCACGCATCATCCGTTTTGACCCCACCAGCAAAGCCATCTGGTCTTTGGCTGTCATACCAGAAGTTCGTCAGGGGGCAAGTAGCACCCGCTTGGTGGAACTCACCAACTACACCGAACAAGTTCTGAAAAAACGCCTGGAAAATGTGCGCGGCGTTGGCGCAGTCAATCTCATTGGCGGTAGCCGGCGTGAGATCAACATCTACTTGCGCCCCGATGCCATGGAAGCGCTGGGTGTCAGTGCCGAGCAAATTGCTTCCGCAGTTCGCAACGAAAACCAAGACTTGCCGGTGGGCGCGCTGCGCTCGTCCACACAAGAGCGCGTCATTCAAATTCAGTCCCGAGTCAAACGCCCTGAAGATTTTGGCCAAATCATTGTGGCGCGCAAGGGCGGGACCGCCATCCGTTTGGCACAAGTCGCCCACGTCAAAGATGGTGCACAAGAGATGGAGAGCATGGCCCTCTACAACGGCGAACGCACGTTGCTGCTGACCATTCAAAAATCGCAAGATGCCAACACCATCGAAGTGGTCGATGGCCTGATGGGCAGTCTTCAAGAGTTGCGCAAACAAGTGCCGGCAGACATTCGATTAGAACCCGTGTCCGATGGTTCTAGACAAATTCGTGTCGCCGTGGACAATGTACGGAGAACCCTGATTGAAGGCGCCTTGCTGACCATTTTGATTGTGTTTTTGTTTTTGAATTCATGGCGTTCGACGGTGATCACTGGCCTGACCCTGCCTATTTCATTGATTGGCACCTTTTGGTTCATGAGCATGTTTGGTTTCACCATCAACATGATCACTTTGATGGCCTTGTCATTGTGCGTAGGACTTCTGATTGACGACGCCATTGTGGTGCGCGAAAACATTGTGCGACACGTCCAAATGGGCAAAAACGCCTACGATGCGGCGCTCCTTGGTACACAAGAAATTGGCTTGGCCGTGCTGGCCACCACCCTGTCCATCGTGGCGGTGTTTTTGCCGATTGGCTTCATGGAAGGCATCATTGGTAAGTTCTTTCATGAGTTTGGCATCACCATTGTGGCGGCGGTGCTCATCTCCATGTTTGTCAGCTTCACGCTCGATCCGATGCTGTCCAGCATTTGGCACGACCCCAGCATTCATCACGCGGGTGCCCCCAAAGGGCCCGACAGCTTTTACGATCGCAGCATCGGCCGTGTCACCCAGTGGTTTGAGAGACAAACCGAACGCATGGCCGAGCGGTATCAGGAAATGCTCTCTTGGGCCTTGGCGCACAAACGCAGCACGCTGCTATTGGCCTTCGGTATTTTCATCAGCAGCGTCATGATGGTGCCGCTGCTGGGCACGGAATTTGTCCCCAAAGGTGACTATTCCGAAACCACTTTGAACTTCCAAACACCTGTAGGAACTTCGCTGGAAAGCACCGCTCTGAAAGCCAAACAAGTTGAAGCCATCGTGCGTGAATTTCCAGAGGTTCAGTACACCTTGACGGGCATGAACACACCCAATGCGCAAGGTAAAAACAACGCCAGCATTTACATTCGATTGGTCGATCGCAAATTAAGGCAACGCAATGTCGAAGACATTTCTGTTTTGCTGCGTGAGCGTCTTGCCAAGGTTGCGGGCATTACCGTCACGCACGTCGGCACACTGGACAGTGTGGGCGGCAACAAACAAATTGAGTTCTCTCTTCAAGGTCCAGATCAGCGAGAGTTGGAGCGCTTGACCCTCAAGCTGATGGAACAGTTTCGTGTCATTCCTGGCTTGGTGGACTTGGACAGCAGTGTCAAACCCAACAAACCATCTATTGCCATCCAAGTGATGCGCGAATCAGCCTCCGACTTGGGATGGGGCGTTGCCAATTTGTCCAGTGGATTGAGGACGCTGATTGCAGGTCAGACTGTGGGCAACTGGCGAGCACCCGATGACCAAACCTACGATGTTAATGTTCGTTTGAGTCCTGACTTCCGAAATAGCCCACAAGATCTAGAACGACTTCCATTCACCACCCCTGGTGCTGATGGTCAAACACGAACCGTTAGGCTGGGACAAATTGCGCAAGTTCAAGAAACCACCGGTTCAAATCAAATCAATCGCCGAGACTTGATGCGGGAAGTTTCCATCAATGCCAACGCATCGCTTCGTTCGGCTGGCGAAATTTCGACTGACATTCGTAAAATCCTAGAGGCTGTGGCTTGGCCTCCCGGTTATCGCTACCAATTTGGCGGCTCCACCAAGAGCATGAACGAGTCTTTTCAATACGCCACCACGGCCTTGCTCATGGCAGTTATTTTCATTTACATGATTTTGGCCAGCCAATTCAAGAGCTTTTTACAACCTTTGGCTCTGATGACGGCCCTGCCCCTCACCTTGATTGGTGTGGTTTTGGCCCTGATGGCCTTCCGCTCAGCTTTGTCGATGTTCTCCGTCATTGGCGTGGTGATGCTCATGGGATTGGTTACCAAAAATGCCATTTTGTTGGTCGACTTTGCCATTCGCGCTCGCGAAGGCGGGGTTTCGGACTCAGGCGTTCCAGTTGCGGGGTTAAATCGCACAGAAGCCCTGTTGTTGGCCGCCAAAGTCAGGCTGCGCCCCATTTTGATGACCACCTTGGCCATGATTTTTGGCATGATTCCCCTTGCATTCGCCATCACTGAGGGCTCTGAGCAACGCTCGCCCATGGGCCAAGCGGTCATTGGCGGGGTGATCACTTCTTCACTTCTAACCTTGGTGGTGGTGCCTGTGGTGTATTGCTACATGGACGATTTGAGTGAATTTTTAAAACGCCTATGGTCCGGTAAGGAAAAGTCTATTTCACAGCCCCGCCAGAAGCTAAAATGAAATTGGTTAGAATTACATACCCCCCGGAGTAAGCATGAGCAATGATATCGCCCGTTTCAACATGATCGAACAACAAATTCGTCCTTGGGAAGTCTTGGATGGTCAAGTATTGACTTTGTTGTCGGTTGTCAAACGTGAACAATTTGTGCCCATGGCCAACAAAGCACTGACATTTGTGGACATGGAAATCCCTTTGCATACTCAGAGCACATCGGGCCAAGTCATGTTGGCACCTCGGGTTGAGGCTCGATTTTTACAAGATGCAGCCATTCAGCCCACAGACAAAGTTTTGGAAATTGGCACGGGCTCAGGTTACATGGCTGCGCTGGCTTCGCAACAAGCAGCCAGCGTTCTCAGCCTGGAGATTGATGCTGGCTTGGCACAGCAAGCGCGCGCCAATTTACAAGCGGCAGGAATTGCCAATGTCGAAGTCCGCAACGCAGACGGCTGCCAAGGTGCTGCAGCAGACGGCCCCTTCGATGTCATTTTCTTAAGCGGCTCCGTGCCCGAAGTACCGCAGGTCTTGCTCAATCAGCTCAAGACAGGCGGCCGTTTGTTGGCTGTGGTCGGAGAAGATCCCGTCATGCGCGCCAGCATCATCACGCGCACCGGCGAACAACAATGGCAAACCTCAGAACCTTGGGACACTTGTGCACCCCGGTTGCAAGGTTTCCCCGAACACAACCGTTTTTCATTCTGAACACTGCGTCCCCGCACAAGCAGGTTCAACTCACATGCAACAAATTAGCCCCGCACAATTCTCCGACTGGCAACAACAGGCAAGCTCACAGGGGCAGCCTTTGATTTTGGACGTTCGCGAAACATGGGAATGCAAGATGGCCAGCATTGCGCCACAAGCGTGCGAAGTCATGATCATGCCCATGCAAACTGTACCTGCCCGCTTGTTCGAACTGGATAAAAACCGGCCTATCGCTTGCTTGTGTCACCACGGCGGCAGAAGCATGCAAGTTGCAGCCTTCTTAGAACACCATGGTTTTACCAACGTCACCAACATCAGTGGCGGTATTCACGCGTGGTCTGCGCAAGTTGACCCCAGTGTGCCAGTTTACTGATTTTTAATTTCCATCTAACCTTGGCTTTTGCCACGAAAGATTTTCATGAATTTGCGCTTTCTACCCATCACGTTGGCCATCTCTGCTGCTTTCGCTGGTTCAGCACAAGCCCAGAGCTTGATGTCCTTGTTTGAAACAGCCCGCAGTTACGATGCCACTTACAAAGCCGCGCAGTCTCAGTACACGGCCAATCTTGCCAAAGGTGATCAAGCCAAGGCACTTTTGTTGCCCACCATTGGCTTGTCTGCCAATGTCAACAAAACCGAAGTGGAACAAGTCGCCTCAGCGCTAACGGCCAACGCACAAAGCAAGTCGGCCACCTTGAGTGCGTCACAGCCTCTCTACCGCCCTGCCAACTTTGCCAGCTACCAGCAGGGTCAGCGCCAACTGGAACTGGCCAGCGTACAACTCAAAGCGGCAGAGCAAGATCTGATGGTTCGCCTCAGCCAAGCCTATTTTGATGTTCTGATATCACGCGAAAGTCTGGACTTTGTCAAAGCACAAAAGCTGGCTGTGGCAGAACAACTGGCCGCGGCCAAACGCAATTTTGAAGTAGGTACCTCCACCATCACGGATGCGCGCGAAGCGCAAGCACGCTTCGACTTGGTATTGGCTCAAGAGATTGCCGCCGACAATGATTTGCGCATCAAGCGGCTGGCCTTGAACCAATTGGTAGGACTGAACAACATCGAACCCAAGTCACTTTCAAGCAAGGCCAAACTGGCGGGACCAGAGGTACAAAGTTTGGAGCAGTGGGTCAAGCAATCGTCAGAAACCAACCCTTCTGTGCTTCAAAGCCGCGCGGCATTGGACATTGCAAAGCTTGAAACAGCCAAAGCCGAAGCGGGTCACAAGCCCACCTTGGATCTGGTGGCAGGCTACACCCCAACACGCTACAAAGACGGCAAAGGTCTGAACGCATCGCAAGTGGACATCAACACCAACAGCGTCACCTTGTCTTTCAACATGCCATTGTTTGCGGGTTTTGCAACTCAAAATCGCATCAAAGAAACGGTGGCGCTTGAAGACAAAGCTCGCTCTGATTTGGAAGCGGCGGAACGCGCAGTCGCCCAGGCCACACGCTCTGCATTTTTTGGCTTGCAATCGGGCTTGGGCCAGGTCAATGCCTTGCAAGCTGCGGAAGCGTCCAGTCAAAGCGCTTTGGACGCCAACAAGTTGGGCTACCAAGTGGGCGTGCGCATCAACATCGATGTCTTGAACAGCCAAAGCCAGTTGTTCCAAACCAAACGTGATTTGGCCAAAGCTCGCTACGACGTGTTGCTGGGCCAACTTAAATTGCGCCAGGCGGCTGGCAGCCTGACAGAAGCTGATTTGGCTTCCATCAATGCCCTGCTGAACCCTTGAGCAACCACTCACGCACAGCCATCGCTGTGCGTTGGGTGGCACCTCCGTGTTGCCCTGCAAACCACAGCGCCTTGTCGGATTGTTGCTGACGGATACAAGGGTCCATTGCCACAGTCACGGCTTTTTCGATGGCATCTAACATGTCTACTGCACGCGTTGCAGCGCCAGCAGACAAGGCAGCATCGGAAGCGTCAGAAAAATTAAAAGTGTGTGGCCCCATCACAATGGGGCAAGCACACGCAGCAGCCTCAATCAGATTTTGGCCACCCAAGACTTCAAAGCTGCCGCCCAACAATGCGACATCGGCCAAGCTGTAATACAAAGCCATTTCACCCAGGCTGTCCCCCAGGTAAATAACTGAACCCGGTGAATTGGCAGCTGGCAGTGCCTCCTCATCGGCCCATGACGTGCGCCGGCTGATGCCTTGACCTTGCGCCAGCATCAATTGCTCAACTTCGGTCACCCTCTGCGGATGTCTGGGAACAATCAACCACTGAACCGGTGTCTTTGGATGGCCCTTGACATAGCTTTGCCAAGCCTTCAACCACAAACGCTCCTCACCTTCACGCGAACTGGCCAACATCAGCACCGGCCCTGTCAACCGTGAACGCCAAGCATGGCCCAAGGCAACTTGGCTTGGATCGGGTGTGGCATCGAACTTCAAATTGCCCGTGACTTCTGTCACTTGCGCACCCAAGGACTGCAGCCTGACAGCGTCTTCATTGGTTTGCGCCAATACGGCACTTAATCCTTTGTAGGCCGGCTTCATCAGGGATGGCCAGCGCAAGGCCTTGCGCAAAGACTTCTCACTCATGCGGGCATTGACCAAGACCAGTGGCACCTTGAATTGTTGCGCGTACCGCACCCAGTTGGGCCAAATTTCAGTTTCTAAAATAAGACCAAGACTTGGCTGAAAGGCTGTAAAGAAGCGGGCGACTGCCGCCTTGGAATCCCAAGGCTGCCAGACCTGAACATCGCCTGCACGCAGTATTTTTTGTCCTTCTTCTCGGCCTGTGGCTGTGCCATGGGTCAACAGCAATCGCATGTCCGGAAAATTCTCTCTCAGCCCTTTGATCAGAATGGCTGCGGTGCGTGTCTCTCCCAATGACACCGCGTGCACCCACACCCAATTGACATCCGAAGTTGGCAAGTCAGGGGCGTAATGCCCAAATCGTTCCTCAACATTGACGCCATACATGGGCTCGGCCTTGGCCCGACGACGTAACTTACGTCGCAACAAAGGCGTTGCCCATTGCATCAGGGTGCTGTAAAACCAAAAAGACAACAATGTTTTCACAAAAGAGAGCGTCACAAATTCAAAGCAGGTTCAGTGCGCAGAACTTTGCAGGTGCGCGTTGGGCTTCACAGTTCGCAACAAAGCCAGCATCGATTGTTCGATGCGTGTCAAAGCTGCTTGCGTGTGGCCTTCAAAGCGCAACACCAAAACCGGGGTGGTGTTGGAAGCGCGGATGAGACCAAAGCCATCGGGCCAATCGACCCGCAGGCCATCCATGTCAGAAATTTCGGCCGGTGCACTGAAATGCTGCGATGCCACCTGCAACAGTTGTGCCGTGAGCTGATGCGCCTCTCCTTCCTGGCAAGCCACATTCAACTCAGGCGTACTGAAACTGGTGGGCAGTGCTTTCAGCACGGCATTTGCGTCTGCACTTCGGCTGACAATTTCAAGCAAACGACAACCGGCATAGGTACCATCGTCGAAACCATACCAACGCTCTTTGAAAAAGATGTGCCCGCTCATTTCGCCGCCCAATGGCGCTTGCCCACCGCTGGCCTCTATCTCCTTCATCTTGGCTTTGATCAAAGAGTGGCCCGTTTTGTACATCAGGGGGATACCGCCTGCAGCCCGAACGGCAGGCGCCAAACGCTGCGAACACTTGACGTCAAACAAAATGGTGCCATTTGGCACACGGCTGAGGACATCTTGGGCAAACAATTGCATCTGGCGATCTGGATAAATGGTTTCACCATCTTTTGTGACGATGCCCAATCGATCGCCATCCCCATCAAATGCCAAGCCCAATTCGGCGCCGGTCGTTTGAAGTGTTGCCACCAGGTCTTTGAGATTTTCAGGCTTGCTTGGGTCGGGGTGGTGATTGGGGAAATTGCCATCAACCTCACTGAACAGTTCAATCACTTCGCAACCAAGCGCGCGAAAAATACCGGGTGCACTGGCACCCGCAATGCCATTGCCCGAATCGACCACAATTTTCAGAGGCCGACTCAGTTCGATGCCACTGACAATTCTTTGGATGTATGCCGGCAGGATGTCTAGCGTTCTAAGACTACCCTGATTTGACAGAACCCATGACTCTGCTTCGATGACTTCGCGCAAGGATTGAATTTCATCACCATAAATGGCACGACCGCCCAGCACCATTTTGAAGCCGTTGTCGTCTTTGGGGTTGTGACTGCCCGTGACCTGAATGCCACTTTTGCACACAGTATGTGCTGCAAAATAAAGTTGCGGCGTGGTGGTCAAGCCGACATCAATGACTTGAATACCCACGGACATCAAACCGCGCATCAAGGCATTGGCCAATGCCTGGCCACTCAAGCGGCCATCTCGGCCAACAGCCACCGCGTGCTGCCCCTCCTTGACGGCCAAGGTGCCAAAGGCACGGCCTAATCCCTCAGCCAACTCTTCATGCAGCGTGCGGGGGTATGTGCCGCGAATATCGTATGCTTTGAAAATCGATGCGGTTACCTGCATAAAGTACAAACCCAAAGGTGGAGCCAACAGGCCTCCATTGTAGGTGGACGCACCTGAAATCGGATAGGATTGAAGGATGCAATTTCACCCACAAACTTGCTTTAAACAGATCTCAAGTCCTTGGGGCCCAATGACTTTGTCTGCCAGCCCATTGGGGTTCAGTGGCGCATGGTTTGAAGGACAACAACATCACCCCGAGACAGCGCGATGGCAGGCATCGCCTCGCAACGACACCTTGCTTCAAGCTGAGACCTTGCTGGGCAACTACTGGCATTCAACATTGCGGCCTCAGCAAGCTGCGCGCCAATGGCTTCAAGACATCACCCTGGATTTGAGTGGCGGCACGGTTTTTCAGCAAGCTGTATGGCAAGCCTTGATGAGCATTCCCCATGGCGCGACTTGCAGCTATGGTGAAGTGGCTGCCGCCATTGGCAGACCCAGCGCCGTCAGAGCGGTCGGCACGGCCATTGGCCGCAACCCTATCAGCATCTTGATTCCTTGCCACCGTGTCCTGGGTGGGCAAGGCCAGTTAACGGGTTACGCCGGTGGTTTGTGGCGCAAACAAGCATTGCTGGCATTGGAAGCCAAGAATTCAGCATGAGTGAGAGTGCCTTAGAACACAAGGCCAGCGACTGGCGTGTGGATTATGTTTTATTGGGTGCCTTGTGGGGCGCCTCGTTTTTGTTCATGCGCATGGGCGCTGCCGAATTTGGCGCGCTTCCCACTGCATGGCTCCGGGTCTGCATTGCCACCCTGATGCTGTTTCCCTTGATGCTGTGGCAAGGCCACTTGCCCGTATTCAAAAGCAAATGGCGTCTGGTATTGGGTTTTGGCGTGTTCAACTCCGCCCTGCCTTTTGCCCTTTATGCATATGCCGTGATGCACATCTCCACCGGCTTGTCGGCCATCTTGAACGCCGCAGTACCTTTGTTTGCGGCAGTTGTGGCTTGGTTTTGGTTGGGTGACAAACTCAACCGTTGGCGAATCTTGGGTTTGCTGATTGGCTTTGCGGGTGTTTCCTTGTTGGCCAACAATCAAACACAGCACCACAACGCTGCCAACCCAGACACCAGCGCCTTGGGACAATATCTTGCCATTGCGGCGTGTTTGTTGGCCACCCTCTGCTACGCCATTTCGGGCAGTTTTACCAAAAAATACATGCCCAACTTGCCACCCTTGGTCTCGGCCACCGGTAGCCAACTGGGCGCCAGTTTGGCATTGACCTTGCCCGCGCTTTGGACCTTGCCTGAAACCATGCCCAGCCTCAAAGCTTGGCTGTCCTTGAGCATGTTGGGGGTGGCATGTACGGGCACCGCCTACATTCTTTACTTTCGTTTGGTCAATCGTGCCGGTCCAGCCAAAGCACTCACCGTCACGTTTTTGATACCCGTGTTTGCGTTGATTTATGGCGTGCTGTTTTTAGGTGAAGTCGTCACCCTGAGCATGCTGATATTGGGCGCTGTTGTCATTTTGGGAACCGCCATGTCAAGTGGCTTGTTGCCCAAAAAATGACGCGCACGCAACTGTCCGCAACCGCCCTGCACGTCCTGACCCGCTGAATTTCTGAGCTTGGTCAAAATGCCGCGCTTGTGCAAACTTCGTGCAATTTCTGCGGCACGCTCCCAGGAAGGTCGCTCAAACGGCAAATCGTCAATGGCGTTGTAGGGAATCATGTTCATCAGGGCATATTTGCCTTTGAGCAAACGCACAATGCCGTCCAACTCTTCCGCCGTATCGTTCACGCCTTTGAGCAAAGTCCACTGATATTGAATGGGATAACCGGTTTGACGCGCATAAATTTCGGCGGCCTCAACCAGTTCTTCGGGCGACATTTTAGGGGCACGTGGCAGCAATTGCTCGCGCAAATCTGCGCGCGTGGTGTGCAATGACACCGCCAATGCAGGCTTGACCAAGCCCAGCGGCAATCGTTCGAACACGCGTGCGTCGCCCACCGTAGAAAACACCAAGGATTTGTGCGCGATGTTGCCCACAGTGCCCAAAACATCGATGGCTTCCATCACGTTGTCTAAGTTATGCGCCGGCTCTCCCATGCCCATGAAAACCACTTTTTTAACGGGCCGGTGCAGTCTTGCAAAGGCCACTTGCGCAACAATTTCTGCACTGCCTACCTGCCTGATCAATCCGTCTCGACCTGTCATGCAAAACACGCAACCAACCGCACAGCCAACCTGCGATGACACGCACACGCCATCGCGTGGCAGCCCTACGGTTTCCACTGTTTGACCATCTTGCAAGGCCAACAACCAACGAACAGAGCCATCTTCTGCAGGATGTTCTGATTGCAGGCGAAGCAGACCGTTCAAATCTGCCGTGAGTTGCGGCAATTCATCACGCAGGGCCGTTGGCATGAAACTCTCAAGCGGTCGTCGGCCGCTGTTTTGGGATTTGGCCTGAACCCACAAACGCAATATGCGCTGCTCGTGCGCAGGCCGTGCGCCTAAGCGGCGCAGGCGTTCCCGAATGAATTGAATCTGAGACATTGTCATGTCAGTCAGCACGCTGTCGTGCAAGATGAAATTCCGCTCCCATCAAATGGACAGCAGCTTGATCAATTGGCTTGGGGCATCAATTTGCGCATGCGCGCGCCATGCCTGGATGTCAGACTGGCTGCCCAAATAACCATAGGTTGCAGCCACTGTTTTCATTTCGGCGGCATGACCCGCCACAATGTCACGCTCATCATCACCCACATACACGCAGCGTGCGGGCTCAATGCGCAAACGCTTTGCAGCTTCTAACAGAGGCGCAGGGTGCGGTTTGGCATGCGGCGTGGTGTCACCACTGATCACCACAGAGGCCGTGGCAAACAACGGCATGCCTTGCGTCAGGGGTTCGGTGAATCGTTTGGATTTGTTGGTGACCACACCCCAAGGCAATTGACGCGCCACCAACGCATCGATCAGTAACGCCACACCCTCAAAAGCGAACGTTCGCTGCGTCATGCATGTTTCATAATTTTGAAAGAACTCTTCTTTCATGACCTCGTAATCCGGATGCTCGGGTGTCATGCCAAAAGCCAAACCGAGCATGCCGCGTGCGCCGGCACCAGCCATGGGACGGTAATGCGACAAAGGCATGGAAGACAAGCCGCGAGTCACTCGCATTTTGTCAACGGCAGCACCTAAATCTGGCGCGCTGTCAATGAGGGTGCCATCCAAATCGAACAGCACTGCCTGGACATTTTCGAACTTCATGGTGTCTTAATTCTCACGCTGCGGTTTCAAATGGCTTTTGCGTGGCCATCAAATAGTTCACATCGGTGTCGGAACCCAAAGAATAGTGCTGGGTGAAGGGGTTGTATCCCATGCCTTTCATTTGTAAAACATCGAGCCCTTCAGCGCGCACCCAATCTGCCAGCTCACTGGGTTTGATCATGCGTGCATATTCATGGGTGCCCTTGGGCAGCAAGTTCAAAATATATTCAGCACCGACCACCGCGAACAAAAATGACTTTGGATTGCGATTGAGCGTGGAGAAGAAAACCCATCCACCCGGCTTGACCAACTTGGCACAGGCTTGCACCACAGAAGCTGGGTCGGGCACATGCTCTAGCATTTCCATGCAAGTGACCACGTCAAATTGACCTGCTTGTTGTTCGGCCAATTGCTCAGCACTGATTTCTTGGTACTGAACACCTTGGGTGCCCGCCTCCAAGGCATGCAACTGCGCAACTTTCAAGGATTTCACAGCCAAGTCAATGCCCAACACTTGGGCCCCTTGTCTGGCCATGGCATCGGACAAGATGCCACCGCCACACCCAATGTCGACGATTTTTTTGCCCATCAGAGGTGCCAAACCTTGAATCCAATTCAAGCGCAGTGGATTGATTTGGTGCAGTGGGCGAAATTCACTGTCGGTGTCCCACCAACGGTGAGCCAAGTCCGAGAATTTGGCCAATTCGGCTGGGTCCACGTTGGCACTGGAAAATTGTGAGGGTGTAGGGTTGCTCATAGCTTGGATTGTCGCGCAAAGTGAAAAGGCCTCCCAAGGGAGGCCTTTTGAAGATCAAGACATGTCTTGATCTGGTTCAAGCAATTGAAAGCTTATTTGTTGGCGCGTGTGCCAACAACTTCGATTTCAACGCGACGGTTTTTAGAACGGCCAGCGCTGGTTTTGTTGTCAGCAACGGGTTGTTTCTCGCCCTTGCCTTCTGTGTAAACGCGGTTTTTCTCGATACCTTTGGTGACCAAGTAAGCCTTGACAGCGTCAGCGCGCTTGACAGACAACTTTTGGTTGTAGGCGTCAGAGCCAACAGAGTCAGTGTGACCCACAGCAATGATCACTTCCAAGTTGATGGCCTTGACTTTGCCAGCCAAGTCGTCCAATTTGGCTTTGCCGTCAGCTTTCAACACTGATTTGTCAAAGTCAAAGAAGGTGTCAGCAGCGTAAGTCACTTTGGTGGCTGCAGCAGGTGCTGGAGCGGGCTTAGCAGCAGGCTTGGCAGCAGGTGCTGGTGCAGCCTTGGGTGCAGGCGCTGCAGCTTTAGGGGCAACGATAGCACCGTCGCAACCTGCAGCAGCAGTAGCAGGTGTCCAGTTGGCATCGCGCCAGCAGTATTCAGCTGTACCGTTTTTCCAGGCATCGCCTGAAGCGTTACGCCAGTTGTCTACGGATTGCGCACCGGAGGCTGTTGCCAAGGCAGCTGAAGCCAACACCATTGCCACTTTGTTGAATTTTTTCATGGTTCTCCTCATGGGGATTAAAACCGCAGACATCCTGCGAAAAATGAGACGATTTGAATGACCATCACCCAAAACGTTGAAATGATTGTGCCATAGCTCGAGGCCAATTCCCCAATTTGGTGAAAAGCCCTTGACAGCTAACTTGTCAATCTGCGCAATGTGTTGCAAATCAACGACAGTCTTTGGACCTAAAATGGCAGTCTTTCACCCAGTGCGCCTGACCCCTCATGACCCAGTTTGCTAAAGAAACCCTTCCCATCAGTCTAGAAGAGGAAATGCGCCGCAGTTACCTCGACTACGCCATGAGCGTGATTGTGGGACGCGCCCTGCCCGATGCCCGTGACGGCCTCAAGCCGGTGCACCGCCGTGTGTTGTTTGCCATGCATGAGCTGAACAACGACTGGAACCGTGCCTACAAAAAATCTGCGCGTATTGTGGGTGACGTGATTGGTAAATACCACCCACACGGCGACCAATCTGTCTATGACACCATCGTTCGCATGGCGCAAGATTTTTCCATGCGCCACATGTTGGTGGACGGTCAAGGCAACTTCGGTTCGGTGGACGGCGACAACGCTGCGGCCATGCGATACACCGAAATTCGTTTGGCCAAAATTGCGCACGAAATGTTGGCCGACATCGACAAAGAAACCGTCGACTTTGGCCCCAACTACGACGGCTCTGAAAAAGAGCCCTTGGTGCTGCCAAGCC